>Ga0308165_1000387_pt1 | contig 87100 bp, 81 predicted proteins | sample PhyWR2_FD_201032 | JGI IMG/M metagenome (GOLD analysis project Ga0308165, IMG submission 201032) | Phyllosphere microbial communities from UC Gill Tract Community Farm, Albany, California, United States - DLSLW.R2 | ecosystem: Host-associated > Plants > Phyllosphere > Unclassified | place: USA... | reverse complement strand
CGGTGGTCGCCGTATCATTGTGCATGAGGATCGTGTGATCGCGGTCGGGGCTGGTCGAGACCATGGCGATGGGCACGCCCGTGACTTCGGCGATGCGGTCCAGATAGCGACGCGCCGAGGCCGGCAGCTGGTCGTAGTCGGTCACGCCCACGGTGGTGTCGGTCCAGCCGGGAATGGTTTCGTAGATCGGCGTGCAACGCGCGATGTCGTCCGCGCCCATGGGCAGCAGATCGATGGTTTCGCCGTCGAGTTCGTAACCCACGCAGAGCTTGAGTTCCTCGAGGCCGTCGAGCACGTCGAGCTTGGTGATGCACAGGCCGGACAGGCCGTTGACCTGGGCCGAGCGCTTGAGCAGCGCGGCGTCAAACCAGCCGCAACGGCGGCTGCGGCCCGTGGTCACGCCCTTTTCGGCACCGACGGTGCTCATGTGGTAGCCCGGCGTGCCTTCCTTTTCCCAGTCGAGTTCGGTGGGGAACGGACCGCCGCCGACGCGCGTGCAGTAGGCCTTGGTGATGCCCAGCACATAGTGCAGCAGGCCCGGGCCCACGCCCGAACCGGCGGCGGCATTGCCGGCCACGCAGTTGCTCGAGGTCACATAGGGGTAGGTGCCGTGGTCCACGTCGAGCAGCGTGCCTTGCGCGCCTTCGAACAGCAGGTTGCCGCCGGCCTGGTGGGCTTCGTTGAGTTCGCGCGAGACGTCGGCCATCATGGGCTTGAGCAGCTCGGCGTGGCGCATGGCTTCGTCGTACACCGCATCGAACTGGACTTCGCCGTCGACGATGTAGGGCTTGAGGCCGTCACCAAAGGTGAAGTTCTTCGAACCCAGCACATGCACCAGGATGTGGTTGTGCAGGGCCAGCAGCTCGCGCAGCTTGGTGGCGAAACGCTCGGGGTACTTCAGATCCTGCACGCGCAGCGCGCGGCGCGCGATCTTGTCTTCGTACGAGGGGCCGATGCCGCGGCCGGTGGTGCCGATCTTCTCGGTGCCACCTTGTTCGCGCGCGGCTTCGCGGGCCACGTCCAGGGCCGCATGGAACGGCAGGATCAGCGGGCAGGCTTCGCTCACGCGCAGGCGGTTGCGCACTTGCACGCCGGCTTTTTCCAGGCCTTCGATTTCCTCGAACAGTTTGGCGGCCGACAGCACCACGCCGTTGCCGATGTAGCACTTGACGCCCGCGCGCATGATGCCGCTGGGAATCAGGTGCAGCGCGGTCTTCACGCCGTTGATGACCAAAGTGTGACCGGCATTGTGACCGCCCTGGAAGCGCACCACGCCTTGCGCGCTTTCCGTGAGCCAATCCACCAGCTTGCCCTTGCCTTCGTCACCCCACTGGGTGCCGACGACGACCACATTGCGACCTTTGCTTGCTTTCATATTCAAATCCGATGAATTGTCAAATGCCTGAAATGGCTTGCACGACCCATTGACCGGCGACGTGCACCAGTTCTCGGTCGCAGTGAAATTCGTCCACTTCGCTTTCATGGCCCGGCAGGATGCAGACCACGGTCTCGCCCTGCTGGCGCAAAGTGGCAATGGCGGCGTTCACGTCCTGCGCATCGCCCCAGGGCGCGCGGATCGCGGCCTTGAGGGCGCGCGTCGGCACCACACCCACCAGTTGCTTGATGTCCAGACTGAAGCCGGCCGCGGGCCGGTTGCGGCCAAACACCGCGCCGACTTCGTCGTAGCGGCCGCCGCGCACCAGCGCATCGCTGGCACCGGGCACGTACATCGCAAAGCGCGTGCCGCTGTAGTAGCCGTAGCCGCGCAGATCGGCCAGGTCGAACGTCACGTTCACGCCTTCGAGCCGCGCCGCCAGCCATTTGAGCTGGGCCAGCACCTCGGCCACGCCGGGCACGCCCGCGAGCGCCTTTTCGGCTTCATCGAGCACCGTGACATCGCCGTACAGCTGCAGCAAGGCCATCAGGCCGTCGCGCGCCGCTGCAGGGAAATCTCGGGTCAGACGGGCGAGTTCGCTGGCATCCTTGGTCGAGAGCGCCGCATGCACCGCATGCAGCACCGGCGCCTCGAGCGCCACGCCGGCCAGCAGACTGCGCACCAGGCGCACATCCGCCAGGTCGACGCTGATGTCGCTGACCTGGGCGCTGCGCAGGCAGGCCAGGGACAGCAACAGCGCTTCGAGATCGGCCTCGACGCCGGCGTGGCCGTAGATTTCCGCGCCGAACTGCAGCGGCTCACGCGTGGCGCGTGGACGATCAGGACGGGTATGGAGCACCGGGCCGCAATAGCACAGGCGGGTGATGCCGCGGCGATTGAGCAGATGCGCATCGATACGGGCCACCTGCTGGGTGGTATCGGCGCGCAGGCCCAGCGAACGTCCGGAGAGCTGGTCTACCAGCTTGAACGTCTGCAGGTCCAGGGCTTCACCGGTACCCGTCAGCAGGGACTCCAGATGCTCCAGAAGGGGAGGCATGACCAGCTCATACCCGTAGCTACGCGCCGTATCGAGCAATCCTCGACGCAATTCTTCGATGTGCCGTGCCTCGGAAGGCAATACATCGGCGATGTGATCCGGCAGGACCCAAGCAGACATGGAAAAATGGGAGGCTGTTAAAAACGCGATTCTACGGGATAGCGGTGTTGTCCTACCCATCCCGACCCCATGGCCTAGCCATGGCACACGGTATTGCTTGCGCTGGCAGCGGTATTGGAGTGGTGGATGCAGCAATGCAAAGAGGGGCCTGAAGCCCCTCTTTGTGTTTGCTTGCCGGCCGCAGCCGCAAACTTATCGCGCGGCAGCGCCGCCGGCCGCGCCGCTGCGCATGGCCTTGAAGAATTCCGACGACGATGGGTCGAGCACCATCACGTCGCTCTTCTTGCTGAAGCTGGCCTTGTAGGCTTCGAGGCTGCGATAGAACTGCGCGAACTGTGGGTCACGGCCGAAAGCTTCGGCGTAGACGCGCGCGGCTTCGGCATCGCCCTCGCCCTTGACCTTCTGGGCATCGCGGTAGGCGTTGGCCACCGTGACTTCGCGCTGGCGATCGGCATCGGCGCGGATCTTTTCGCCTTCGGCGGCGCCGGTGGAACGCAGCTCGTTGGCCACGCGCTTGCGCTCGGCCTCCATGCGGCGATAGACCGACTCGGTGATCGATTCCGCGTAATCGACGCGCGTGATGCGCACATCGACCACGTCCATGCCCCAGGGCTTGGCACCGCGCACGGATTCAAGCACTTCGCGCTTGACGTCGACCATCAGCGCTTCGCGCTTGTCGGCCAGCAGGTCCTTGACGGTGCGCTTGTTGATTTCCTCCTGGAAGGCATTGCGCACCACGCGGTTGAGCTGCATCGTGCCCGCGGCTTCATCGAGGCCGACGTTGCGGATGTACTCCGACGGCTCGGAGATGCGCCAGCGCACGTACCAGTCGATGACCACGCGCTGCTTTTCCGCCGTCAGCATGGGCTCGGTATCGGTGCTGTCCAGCGTCAGCAGACGCTTGTCGAGATAGCGCACGTTCTGGAACGGCGGCGGCATCTTGATGTGCAGGCCCGGCTCGGTGATCACTTCCTTGATCTGGCCGAGCGCGTAGACCACGCCGAACTGGCGCTGGTCGACGACAAACAGCATCGAGCTCAGCAGGGCCAGCACCACCAGCAGGGTGGAGACAATAAATCCGACTCTGTTCACACGAATCTCCTAGCGGGCGTCGCGTTCGCGCGAGCGGCTGTTGTCGCGCGCACGAACTTCATTCGACAGGGGGGAAGGCACGGGGGTCGCGCCCGGAACGGGGGTGGCGGCGGTGCTGGCGGCATCCGCCGCGGCAGCGCCCTGAGCCGAGGTCTGCATGATCTTGTCCAGCGGCAGATACAGCAGGTTCGAGCCCTTGCTCGAATCGACCAGCACCTTGGTCACGTTGCCGTAGATCTGCTGCATGCTCTCGAGGTACAGCCGGTCACGCGTGACCTGTGGCGCCTTCTGGTACTCGGCCTGCAGCGAGCTGAAGCGCTGGCCGTCACCCTGGGCCTGGGCCACGATGCGTTCCTTGTAACCCGCGGCCTCTTCCTGCATGCGCGAAGCGACACCGACGGCGCGCGGCACGACATCATTGGCATAGGCCTGGGCCTCGTTCTTCGCGCGCTCGCGCTCCTGTCCGGCGCGCAGCACATCGTCAAACGATGCCTGCACCTGCTCGGGCGGGCGCACGCCGCTTTGCTGCAGATTGATGCCGACGACTTCGACACCGACCTTGTAACGGTCGAGAATGACCTGCATAAGATCCCGCACGCGCGGCGCGATCTGGTCGCGCTCGTCCTGCATGGCGGCATCCATGGACATCTTGCCGACCACTTCGCGCACCGCGGTTTCCGCGGCCTGGACCACGGACTCGGCCGGGTTCTTGCTCTCGAACAGCCAGGCGCGCGCATCGCTCAAGCGGTACTGCACGGCAAACTTGATCTCGACGATGTTCTCGTCGCGCGTCAGCATTGCCGACTCGCGCAGGCCGGTGCTCTTGATCACATTGTCACGGCCGACATCGGCCGAGCGGATCTGCGTGACGACCACCACTTCATGGCGCTGGATAGGATACGGCAGGCGCCAGTTGATACCCGCACCCACGGTGGTGCGGTACTTGCCGAACTGCGTGATCACGGCCTGCTGGCCTTCCTGCACGATGAAGAAGCCCGTGGCCAGCCAGATCAGCACGGCCACGCCGGCGATCACGCCTATGCCGGCGCCGGCATTCTTCATGTCGGGCTGGAAACCGCCGCTGTTGCGGCCGTTGGGAGGCTGGCCATTGCCATTGTTCTTGCCGCCAAACAGGCCGGAAAGCTTGCGGTTGAGGTCACGCCAGAGCTCGTCCAGATCGGGCGGCTGGCCGCCCTGGCCTTGCGGCGGACGGTCACGGCCATTGGCGGGCGGCGGCACGGGGCGGTCGGCGTCCGGGCGGGGGTTGCCGTCCGCGTCCTTGTCATCGCCTCGGCCCCAGCGGGGGTCGTTCAGGTTGAACATCCCCCGAAGGCGCTTGGGCAGCAGCGCCCAACGGGGCGCGCGGTGTGAAAAATTCATGCGAAAAGTCTCAAGTATTTTGCAAAAAGACAGGGATCCCTTCGGCATTTTGCCCAAACAGGGCTTGGCGCCTCATAAATCAGCGGGTGTGTCGGGGATCTTATCCGTCCCCTTTGCCGCCAGGACGCTCTCGGTGAGCAACTGGCGCAATGCAGGCAGGCCCTCGCCCGAGCGCGCACTGGCAAACAACCGCGGCACGGGCAGGCCGTCCCATTCATAGGTGTCCTGCAGCAGGGCCGGGCGCAGTTCGGGCGCGATCGCGTCGAGCTTGTTGAACACCAGCACCTGGGGAATGCCGTCGGCGCCGATTTCGGCCAGCACCTTCTGCACTTCGGCGATCTGCTCGGGAAACGCCGGATTCGACGCATCCACCACATGCAGCAGCAAGTCGGCATCGACCGCTTCCTGCAGCGTGGCCTGGAAGGCATCGACCAGGCCGTGCGGCAGGTCGCGGATGAAGCCCACGGTGTCCGACAAGGACACAGATTGGCGCGCATCGCTCAAATACAACTGGCGGGTGGTCGTATCGAGCGTGGCAAACAACTGATCGGCGGCATAGGCGCGCGCCTTGACCAGGGCATTGAACAGCGTCGACTTGCCGGCATTGGTGTAGCCAACCAGCGAGACGTTGAACACATCCTGGCGCTCGCGCTGGCGGCGCTGCGTGGCGCGCTGCTTCTTGACCTTGATCAGCCGCTCACGCGTGCTCTTGATCGACTTGTCGATCATGCGGCGATCGAGCTCGATCTGGGTTTCGCCCGGGCCGCCACGCGCGCCGATACCGCCGCGCTGGCGCTCCAGATGCGACCAGCGGCGCACCAGACGTGTGGCCAGGTATTGCAGACGGGCCAGCTCGACCTGGAGCTTGCCTTCATGGCTGCGCGCGCGCTGGCCGAAGATCTCCAGGATCAGCAAGGTGCGGTCCGTGACCGGCATGTCCAGGTGGCGCTCCAGATTGCGCTGCTGGGCCGGGCTCAGCGCCTGGTCGAACAACACTTCCTGGGCGCCATGCATCTGCGCCAGCATGCGGATCTCGTCGGCCTTGCCGCTGCCGACAAACAGCGCCGCATCGGGCACCTTGCGCTTGCAGGTCAAGCGGGCGACGGGGTTCAGGCCCGCGGTTTCAGCCAGCAATCCAAGCTCTTCAAGCTCGGAATCAAAATGGGGAAGCCCGAAATCCACTCCGACCAGAAGGACGGAGGTGGCCGGGCCGTTGGGAGTATCAGGAGAACTCATGGAGTTCCCCTGTCAGCACGCGCCTCCCGGACGCAGAGAAAAAGGCTGGGTGGTGCAATCTCAGGCGCCAGCGGCTTCGTTGTCCCCAGCGGTTTCGGCCGTGGAGAAGTTCACGGCGCGGCCGGGAACAATGGTGGAAATGGCGTGCTTGTACACCATTTGGGTGACCGTATTGCGCAGAAGCACGACGTACTGGTCAAAAGATTCGATCTGACCTTGCAGCTTGATGCCGTTGACCAGGTAAATGGACACCGGCACATGCTCGCGACGCAGCGCGTTCAGGAACGGATCTTGGAGGAGTTGGCCTTTATTGCTCACGATATTCTCCGTGTTCAAGGAGTGTTGTTGTAAACCGACACCTTACCACAGAGCCTTGCGCATCCCCGGATCACCAGGGTTTTGCAAGGCTTTGGCAGGTTATTTGTCCTTATCCGCGAATGGATTGGCCGAGGTTTTCATCTCTATGCGCAGCGGTGTGCCCACAAGATTGAATTCCTTGCGGAAGCGCCCTTCGAGGAAACGCTTGTACACATCGGTCACATGTTCCAGCGAGTTGCCGTGGATCACGATCACCGGCGGGTTCATGCCGCCCTGGTGCGCATAGCGCAGCTTGGGTCGGAACATGCCGCCGCGCTTGGGCGCCTGGAACTGCACGGCTTCAAGCAGCAGGCGGGTGAGCACCGGCGTCGACATCTTGCACGTAGCCGCCTTGTGCGCCTGGGCAATCGACGCCCAGACCGGGCCCAGCCCCTGGCGCTTGCGCGCCGAGATGAAGTGCATGGACGCGAACTTGAGGAACGACAGGCGCGACTCGATCGAACGCTGCAGCAGCTCGCGCTGGTACTCGTCCACCGCATCCCACTTGTTCACGGCCAGCACCACGGCGCGGCCGCTTTCCAGAATGAAGCCCGCGATGTGCGAATCCTGCTCGGTCACGCCCTGCGTGGCATCGATCAGCAGCAGCACGACGTTGGCCGACTCGATGGCCTGCAGCGTCTTGACCACCGAGAACTTCTCGATGGCTTCGAAGACCTTGCCCTTGCGGCGCAGGCCGGCGGTGTCGATCAGCTCGAACTTCTGGCCATTGCGCTCGAACGGCACGGAAATCGCGTCACGCGTGGTGCCGGGCATGTCGAACGCCACCAGACGCTCTTCGCCCAGCCAGGTGTTGATCAGCGTGGACTTGCCGGCATTGGGCCGGCCGGCCACGGCCAGCTTGATCGGGCCGAGCTCGCCCTCTTCCAGCGAATCCTCCTCGGGCTCGGGCAGGTGCAAGGGCTCGAGCGCCAGATCGACCAGGCCGCGGATGCCCTGGCCGTGGGCCGCGGACACCGGATGCACCGCACCCAGGCCCAGCTCGTAGAACTCGGTCAGCTGCACGCCTTCGAGCATGCCTTCGGCCTTGTTCGCGATCAGCAGACAAGGCTTGCCCAGGCGGCGCAGGTACTTGGCGATGTCATGGTCCTGTGCCGAGACACCGGCCCGCGCATCGACCACGAAGATGACCACATCGGCTTCGGCCACGGCCTGCTGCGTCTGCTTGGCCATCTCCTTGAAGATGCCGCTGGTGGCATCGGGTTCGAAGCCGCCGGTGTCAATCACGATGTACTCGTGCTTGCCCTGCTTGCCCTGGCCGTAATGACGGTCCCGCGTCAACCCGGCATAGTCGGCGACGATCGCATCCCTCGACTTGGTAAGCCGATTGAACAGCGTCGATTTGCCCACATTCGGGCGCCCTACAAGGGCAATAACTGGCTTCATCCCCAAATACCTATTCAGTCCGGCCGGAAGCCGTACACGCCACCATTGCGCGTCACGACCACCAGCGTATCCGCAGCCACCACCGGTGCTGCAGCAATCCCGGAGTCATCGGTTGTCAGGCGGTTCAACGGAGAACCATCCTCTTTGGACAACAAATGCACCAGACCATCGTCATCGCCCACCACCACCGAGCGTCCCAACACCAAAGGAGCTGTCAGCTTGCGCAGTTGCAGGCGTTCCGTAGACCACAGACGGCTGCCATCGGCACGCCGCCAAGCGATCACTGTTCCATTGCCTTCGGCGCCCACAATGCGCTCGGCGTCACCGCCCAGGCCTTGCGCGCCCCGGGCCGGCTGGGCCCATTGCAGACGGGCGCTGGCCGCATCGACGCAGGCCACCGAGGCCTGGAAGGTGCGCGCGCACAGCTGGCTGCCATCGCGCTGCACCGGGCCGACCAGATCGACCAGGCGCTCGACATCGTTGGTGCCGCGCGGGCTCGCCAGCGGCGCTTCCCAGAGCACGGCACCGCTGTCGGGGTTCAGCCCCACGAGCCGGCCCGAGAGCCCGGCCAGCAGCGTGTCGCCCACGGCCGTCAGCACGCCCGCCTGGCGCAGCACCAGCGATTCGCCGGTGCGCTGCTGCACCCACAGCTGGCGACCATCCTCGGCATCGAAGGCCGTGAGCGCGCGGTCGGCCGTGAGCACGAACACGCGGCCACCGGCCACCAGCGGCGGCGTGTACGAGGCCGCGGGCAGGCGCTTGCGCCAGACTTCCTGGCCCTGCGTGAGCAGCACCACTTCGTTGGAGCGCGTGACCACCGCCTGCTGGCGTGCATTGCCACCCACGCCGGCCGTCAGCAGCTGGCCTATCTTGGCCTGCCACAGCGAGGCACCGGAAGTCGCATCCAGCGCCTGCAGGCTGCCGTCCAGGCTGGCCAGCACCACCGTCGTGCCATGCACGTCGACCACCAGGGGCAACTGGCCCAGGGGCGCGATTTTAGCCGTCCAGATCTTCTGCACCGGCAGCAGGGCCACATTCGGGCCCAGGTCCGCGGGCTTGACCTTGTCCGACCACAGCGCGCAGCCGGCAAGGCTGGCCACCAGGCCCAGGGTACAGAGGCTGCGCACCAGGCGCGTAGGCAGGCTGCGGGTCATAGTTTGGCTTCCTTGGCGCTGTTCTGGGGCTGGACTTGCACGCCCAGCGCATTGAGCTTGAATTCCACCAGGCGGCGGTAGTCGATCTGGCTGTCAAAAGCCTTGTAGGCCTTTTCATACTCCGCCACGGCCTCGGTCTTCTTGTCCTGCTGCGCGTAGGCGTCGCCCCGGCGGTCGGCGGCCACGGCGGTGAACTCTGCGGGGAACGTGGCCGACAGTTGCTTGAGGGCATCATCGGGCTGCTTCTGCTCGATCAGCACCGAAGCCAGGCGCAGGCGGGCCAGCGACTGCAGACCGTTGTCGCTGCCCCTGTCGGCGACCCAGCTCAGGGTTTCCTTGGCCTGGTCCCATTGGCCGGCATCGGCATAGGCCTTGGCGGCCAGCAGGCCGGCCTGGGCCGCCTGCTGGGTGCCGGCGTAATCACTCTTCAAATCCGTCAGGGCCTGGCCGATGCGGTCGAGCTGCTTGCCTTCAACGGCCTGCGTCACCGCGTCCGCAAGCGCGGCGGCCTGCGTGGACTGGCGCGCCTGCCAGTACTGGTAGCCATTCCAGGCCGCGAAGCTGCCGAACACGACAATCAGGGCACCCGTGATCGGGGTGCCCCACTTGCTCCAGAAATGCTTGAGCTGGTCAAGTTGCTCTTGTTCTTCAAGATCGAAATGTTGGGCCATGGCTTTGCTGGGTGTTTCAGTCGGTTGATTGTAGAAGGGTCGCCCACTGCGCCACGGCGCTGAGGGATTGCGTGGTCTGGGCGCCGCTGCCGTCGCGCAGCGATTTGACCGTGACCTGGCCCTGGGCAAGCTCGTCCGCGCCGAAGATCAGCGCAAAGCGCGCGCCGCTGGCATCGGCTTTCTTGAACTGCGATTTCATGCTGCCCATGCCTTCACCGGCGCCGCCGGCCGGGCTGTGCAGCTGCACGCTGATGCCGGCGCCGCGCAGGGCCTGCACCACGGCGCTCACCTGGGGCAGCGCCGCCGCATCGGGCACCACCGCATAGGCATCGGGCGTGGGCTGGGGCGTGGCCAGGCCGGCTTCCTTGACGAGTTCCAGCACACGCTCGACGCCCAGCGCCCAGCCCACGGCCGGCGCGGCCTTGCCGCCGATCTGCTCTATCAGGTAGTCATAGCGGCCACCGCCGCAGATCGTGCCCTGCGAGCCAAGCTGGTCGGTGATGAACTCGAACACCGTGAGGTTGTAGTAGTCCATGCCGCGCACCAGGCGCGGGTTGATGCTCCAGACGACGCCATTCGCGTCGAGGATGGAGGTGACCGTGTTCAGATGCGCCAGCGAGGCTTCACCCAGGAAGTCCAGCAGCCGCGGCGCGGCCTGGACCATGGCCTGCATGGCCGGGTTCTTGGTGTCGAGAATGCGCAGCGGGTTGCTGTGCAGGCGGCGCTTGGCTTCCTCGTCAAGCAGCTCCTGGTGCTGCTCGAAATAGGCGATCAGTGCCGCGCGGTGCGCGCGGCGCTCTTCGGGCTGACCCAGGCTGTTGAGTTCCAGGCGCACCTGCTGCAGGCCCAGCTCCTTCCACAGCGCGTCGGCCAGCAGGATCAACTCGGCATCGACTTCGGCGCCGTGAAAGCCCAGCGCCTCGGCGCCGATCTGGTGGAACTGGCGGTAGCGCCCGCGCTGCGGACGCTCGTGGCGGAACATCGGGCCCATGTAATACAGGCGCTTGCCACCGTCATACAGCAGATTGCTTTCCACGACAGCGCGCACCACGCCGGCCGTGGCTTCGGGGCGCAGCGTCAGCTGCTCGCCGTTGAGCCGGTCTTCAAAGGAGTACATCTCCTTTTCAACGATGTCGGTGACCTCGCCCAGGCCGCGCACGAACAGCGGCGTGGGCTCGACGATGGGCGTGCGGATATTGCGATAGGCATAGCGCTGCATCAGGCTGCGCACCTTGCCTTCGAGCCATTCCCAGCGGGCGGAATCGGGCGGCAGGATATCGTTCATGCCTTTGACGGCAACAATCTTTCCCGGCTTGGGAGAGTTTTTGGTTTCAGTGGTCACGGCAAAAATGGGAGAAATGAAAATACAGGCGGGCGGGCCCGGTGTGGCCGGCCCGCGCGGGTGGCGGGCCGCGGCGCCGCGCGCCTACTGCGCCGGCGCGCCGTAGCGGCGCTGCACATACTGGTCGACCAGCGCGTGGAATTCCTCGGCGATATTGTCACCGCGCAGCGTCAAGGCCTTTTCGCCATCGATGAACACCGGCGCCGCGGGCGCTTCGCCGTTGCCCGGCAAGCTGATGCCGATGTCGGCATGCTTGCTCTCGCCCGGGCCGTTGACGATGCAGCCCATCACGGCCACGCGCATCGCTTCGACGCCCGGATAGCGCAGGCGCCACACCGGCATCTGCGAGCGCAGATGGTCGTCGATGCGCTTGGCCAGTTCCTGGAACGTGGTGCTGGTGGTGCGCCCGCAGCCTGGGCAGGCGGTGACGCTGGGCACGTACATGCGCAGCCCCAAGGATTGCAGGATCTCCGCGGCCACCACCACTTCCTGGGTGCGCGCTTCGCCCGGCTGGGGCGTGAGCGAGACGCGGATGGTGTCGCCTATGCCTTCCTGCAGCAGCACCGACAGCGCGGCGGCCGAGGCCACCGTGCCCTTGGTGCCCATGCCGGCTTCGGTCAGGCCCAGGTGCAGCGCGTAATCGCAGCGGCGCGACAGCTCGCGGTAGACCGAGATCAGGTCCTGCACGCCGCTGACCTTGCACGACAGGATGATCTGGTTGCCGTCCAGGCCCATGGACTCGGCCAGACGTGCCGAGTCGATGGCCGACGTGATCAGCGCCTCGTACATCACCTGGCGCGGGTCCCAGGGCTGGGCGCGCAGATTGTTCTCGTCCATCAGGCTGGCCAGCAGTTCCTGGTCCAGGCTGCCCCAGTTGACACCGATGCGCACCGCCTTGTCATAGCGCGCCGCGGCTTCGATCATCTGGCCGAACTGCTTGTCGCGCTTGTCGCCCTTGCCGACGTTGCCGGGGTTGATGCGGTACTTGGACAGCGCCTGGGCGCAGTCCGGGTAGTCGGTCAGCAGGCGGTGGCCGTTGTAGTGGAAGTCGCCGACCAGCGGCACATCCTCGCCCATGCGGTCGAGTTGCTCGCGGATATAGGGCACGGCCGCGGCGGCTTCGGGCGTGTTGACGGTGATGCGCACCATCTCCGAGCCGGCCTGGGCCAGCTCGCGGATCTGGATCGCGGTCTCGATCGCGTCAACCGTGTCGGTATTGGTCATCGACTGGATGCGCACCGGCGCATCGCCGCCCACGGTGACGACGCGCTTGCCCCAGACCACACGGGCCTGGCGCGAGCGCCGCGCCGCGGGGGCGGACATGGGAATGGGCATCGGTTGTTGGCTGTTCACTTATTTCACCTCAAAACGGGCTACGTCTTTACCTGGGGCCGCAGCCGCAATGTCGAAAGCCTGGCCGCGTACCTGCAACGTGGCGACCGCGGCGCGGCCGACCACCACCTGTGCCGGCAACTGCGCCGCCACCTGTGCGGTCTCACCAGCGCCAAGGTTCTTGCTGAACACCACCTTGCCGCGCGCATCCGTGACCTGCACCCAGGACGCGCCCGTGGTGTGGAACACCAGGGACTCCTGCCCGGCCACCAGCGCCGGTGCCGGCACGGCGGCTGCGGGTGGGCTCGCGGGCGCAGCGGCGGGCGCTGGCGTCTCGGCGGCTGCGGGCGCTGGCACCGGCGCGGGCGGCATGCCCGCAGGCTCGCCCGGCAGTGCAGCCGCGGCGGGAACATCGCCTGCAGACGTGGCGGGCAAGGCAGCGGCGGGCGCGGGCACCACCTCCACCGGCTGGCTGGTCAGCGTCGTGCCGCTGCCCGCGTCCTGCCGGTCCAGCATGCCACTGGGCATGAAATACACGGCGCCAGCGGCCAGCAGCAGCACGACGACCCCGAGGACCGCCTTGCGCGACACGCCGCCGCCGCCATTCGATGCCATGCCGCCGCTCTTGCCGGCGCGCGCCTTGATCGGCGCGTTCAGATGCATGCGCTGGGCGTCAAAGCCCTTGATCGCGCTGCGGGGCAGCTGGTCGAGCACCGGCTGCGGGTCCAGCCCCAACGTGCGGCAGATGCTCGAAGCCAGCGCCCGCATGAAGACATGATCGGAAAACGCCGCGTAATCGTCGGCCTCGAGCGCCTCGAGCTTGTGCACCGGTACTTTCAGTGCCCCGGCCAGCGCGGCCACATGCAGGCCGGCAGCTTCACGCGCCTGGCGCAATCGCTGGCCGGCGGACGGCTGTGCGCTCGCGCCCGTCGCATTCGCCTGTTGCGCCTCCAAAACACCGGACATCGGCAACTCTCTCTCACTCATTGAATGCACCCCGTTGATAGGCCAACCACTCACGCGACTCCGGAAAACGCCGGCCCAGCGGGCCTGCCAGCTGCTGCATGGCCAGCTGGTCGCCCAGGGCCCGCTCTATGCGTATGCCCAGCCACAGCGACTCGGCATTGGCCTGCTCGCTGTTGTTCAGGCGGCGGATATAAAACTGCGCACGCGTCATTTCCCGCTGAACATACAGCACATTGGCCAGGTTGTAGGCGACAACCGGATTGCCGGCGTCCATTTCATACGCCTTGAACAATGCGTCCTCGGCTGCCTTGTACCGGCCCGCGCTCTCCAGGCACAGGCCCTTGGCCATCCAGGTCTTGGCCGCGGCCTGGTAGCGCGGCTGGGCCAGCGCATCGTTGAACAGCTGGTCGGCCTGCGCATAGCGCCTTTGCTGGCACTGCAGCCAGCCATAGTTGTGCATCACGTTGGCATCGCGCGGCGCCAGCGCCAGCGCGCGGCGAAAGCCGTCCTCGGCCAGCGCCGGGTCACCCAGCTGCATGTAGATCAGGCCGCGCAGCTGGTGCGCTTCGGCATAGCTGGGATCGGTGGCCAGCGACTGCTTGATCTCGTCCAGCGCGATCTCGGTCTTGCCCAACTGGAAATAACTGCCCGCAAGCTCCATGCGGATGCGCGCACGGCGCCGCACCTCGGTCTCATCGGATGGCGTGACGATGTCGCCATGCGCGCTGTCGCCACCGCTGCCGCGCGGGCCGCTGGCACAGCCCGTCAGCAGCACCAGGCCCAGACAGGCCGCCAGTCCCCAGCTCCGGGGTGAACTTGCCAGCCGCGCGATGTTTCCAGGATTCATGCCATAAGCCTTGTGGTTTCCTCAGGGAGCAGGAGCAATGGTGATGATGCGGCGCTTGGCCATGCGCTCGGCGGCGCGCGTACGGTCTTTCACATCGCCGGCGAGCTGGCCGCAGGCGGCGTCGATGTCGTCCCCGCGCGTCTTGCGCACGGTGGTCACGATCCCGGCCTGGGTCAGGATACGCGCGAATTCGCTCACCTGGGCGGCGGGCGAGCGCAGCAGGCCCGAGGCCGGGAACGGGTTGAAGGGAATCAGATTGAGCTTGCACCAGGCACGCCCGCCACCATGGCGGCGCACCAGGTTCACCAGTTGCTGCGCGTGCTCGGGCTGGTCGTTGACGCCATCGAGCATGCAGTATTCAAAGGTGATGAAGTCGCGCGGCGCATGCTCGAGGTAGCGCTCGCAGGACGCCATCAGTTCCGCGATCGGGTACTTGCGGTTCAGCGGCACCAGATCGTCGCGCAGCGCATCGTTGGGCGCATGCAGCGACACCGCCAGCGCCACCGGGCAATCGAGGCCCAGGCGGTCCATCATCGGCACCACGCCCGAGGTCGAGACCGTGACGCGCCGGCGCGACATGCCATAGCCGTGGTCGTCCAGCATCACCTTGAGCGCGGGGACCAGCGCCGAATAGTTCTGCAGCGGCTCGCCCATGCCCATCATCACCACGTTGGAGATGACGCGCTCGCTCACACCCAGGCGCTTGCGCAGCGCATGCTCGGCAAACCACAGCTGGGCGAGGATCTCGCCCGTGGTCAGGTTGCGGCTGAAGCCCTGGTGGCCCGTGGAGCAGAAACGGCAGCCCACGGCGCACCCGGCCTGGGACGAGATGCACAGGGTGCCACGGTCGTCTTCGGGGATGAACACGGCCTCGACCGCATTGCCATCGCCCACATCGAACAACCATTTGACGGTGCCATCCTGGGACACATGCTCGGTGAGCACCGGCAGGGCCGTGATGTGGGCACGCGCCTTGAGCTTCTCGCGCAGGGACTTGGCGAGATCGCTCATTTGTTCAAAGTCGCTCGCACCGCGCTGGTGTATCCAGCGAAACAGCTGCGTCGCCCTGAAACGCTTCTCCCCGAGCTGTTCGCAATAGGCGCACAGACCGTCGAGATCAAATTCAAGCAGGTTGGTAGTTGTCATATCTGGCATGCGGGTCCACGCCGGCCGCCAGGCGCCGCAGGCAAAAGACCCGCAGGTCTTTCGCCGCACGGCGTCTACGCGATCAACGCGAGTAGATGTTCAGGCCGGGGAAGAAGAAAGCAACTTCCACTGCCGCGGTTTCAGCAGCGTCGGAGCCATGCACTGCATTGGCATCGATGCTGTCGGCGAAGTCGGCGCGGATCGTGCCGGCTTCAGCCTTCTTGGGGTCGGTAGCGCCCATCAGTTCGCGGTTCGTCAGAATCGCGTTTTCGCCTTCCAGGGCCGTGACCATCACGGGGCCGGAGATCATGAAGTCGACCAGGTCCTTGAAGAAGGGACGTGCGCTGTGCACGGCGTAGAACTGTTCGGCTTCGCCGCGCGACAGGTGGATCATGCGGGCAGCGATGACCTTCAGGCCAGCGCCTTCGAAGCGGGCGTAGATCTGGCCGATCACGTTCTTGGCAACTGCGTCGGGCTTGATGATGGAGAGGGTGCGTTCGATAGCCATTTGGTTTTCCTTGAGGGTTTTAAAGATTTTTGTCGTCAACGACAAAACCTCTTATTCTAGCGATCTCGGACATACACCTGACTCTCCACCGGAGACTGTCAGCGGCGCCCGCGGCGCTGGGCCGTGGCGCGCTTGGTTTCCTTGCGCGCCCGCTCCAGGCTGTCCTCGCCGATGTAGCCGGGCGCGGTCTTGAGCGGATCGGCCTGGACTTCGCTGGCCTGCGTGGGCTTGCGGCCCGCGCGCGGCGCGGCAGTGCGCGCGGCAAAGATGCCGCCGCCCTTGCGTGCCGGCGCCGGCGCCGAAGCGCGGCCCGTGCCGCGCGCCGCGCCACGGGGCGCGCGCTCGGCGCGTTCCGCTTCCTGCTGCTCGGGATTGCGCGCCGCCTGGCGCAGCGCCTGGATGTCCTTCTCGTCGAGTTCCATGAACGCGCCGCGCTTGAGACCGCGCGGCAGCAGCATCGCGCCGTAGCGGATGCGTATCAGCCGGCTCACGGCGTGGCCCACGGCTTCGAACATGCGGCGCACTTCGCGGTTGCGGCCTTCGGAGATGGTCACGCGGTACCAGCAGTTCGCGCCTTCGCCGCCGCCGTCTTCGATGGAGCCAAACGAGGCTTCGCCGTCTTCGAGCTTGACGCCATCGAGCAGGCGCTGCTTTTCTTCCTTGTTGAGCGCCCCCAGCACGCGCACCGCGTACTCGCGCTCCAGGCCGAAGCGCGGGTGCATGAGGTTATTGGCCAGGTCACCGGAGTTGGTGAACAGCAGCAGGCCTTCGGTGTTCAGATCGAGACGGCCTATGGACTGCCACTTGCCCTGGTGCAGGCGCGGCAGGCGACGGAACACCGTCGGGCGGTTTTGCGGATCGTCGTGGCTCACCACCTCGCCCGCGGGCTTGTGGTAGGCCAGCACGCGGGCTTCGGGGCCTTCGACGCGAAAGCGGATCAGCCGCCCATTGACCTTGATCTGGTCGCCGAGCTGCACGCGCTGGCCGACGTGGGCCGGCTCGTTGTTGACCAGGATCTTGCCCTCGACAATCAGCTTTTCCATTTCCAGGCGCGAGCCCATGCCGGCCTGGGCCAGCACCTTGTGCAGCTTGGGCGATTCGGCCTGGGGCGTGAGCACGCGCTTGGCCAGCGTCGCATCTTCGGCTTCGAGTTCCTGGGCATCGAGCTCGCCGGCGACCACGTCGGCGAAATCAAAGCCGTCAGCGGCTGCGGCTGCGGCTGCGCGGGGCGCGGCCGGCGGCACGGCCGTATTGCGGCGCGGACCCTTGCCGAAAGCGCCCTTGACCTGCGCGGGGCGGGGGCGTGGCTGGGGACGCTGGCGCGGTGCGGGACCTGCGTCCTGGCTTGCGTCTGCAGCGGGCACCTCGTTGGGCTTGCCGTCTTTATCCGCCGTCATATCGTTCATATATTTTCCTGTGTCGCATCACGCGAGACTTAAGTTCATTCAAACCTGGGGCAAAAGCGAACCCTGCCCGTCGCGGCCATCGGTGTCCTGCACCGCTGCCGTCTGCGGCGCGTCAGCGCCGTCTTTTTCTTCTGCCGCCGCCGTCTGCGGCGCCACCGCGTCCTGCGCAACAGCAGCCGTCACGGCTGGCGCGTCAGGCGTGGCGGGCGCCTCGGCTGCCGCATCCAGGGCCTTGAACAGGTCCTGTTGCGGCACGCCGGCCTGCATCGCCGGCAGCTGGTCCAGGGACTGAAGTCCCAGATCGTCCAGAAACTGCCGCGTCGTCGCCAGCAGGGCCGGCCGGCCCACGGTTTCGCGGTGGCCTATGACCTCGACCCAGCCGCGGTCCTCGAACTGCTTGATCAGCAGGCTGTTCACGGTGACACCGCGGATGTCCTCGATGTCGCCGCGCGTGACCGGCTGCTTGTAGGCAATGATGGCCAGCGTCTCGAGGGCCGCACGCGTGTAGCGCGGTGGCTTCTCGGGATGCAGGCGGTCGAGGTAGACGCGCATCTCCGGGCGGCTTTGAAACCGCCAGCCCGAGGCCACATGCACCAGCTCCACGCCGCGCAGCGCCCAGTCCTGCTGCAATTCCAGCAGCAGACCCTTGACAGTGTCGGTTCCAAGTGCATCGTCAAACAGCGCCCGCAGATCTCGCACGGAGACCGGTAAAGGCGCGCATATCAGAGCAGTTTCCAGAACCCGTTTGGCATCGACCGTATTCATGGTGCAGCGACTCGGGGTAACGCGCCCCGGTGGCGGGGCTTCAGGGGAGATGGGCAGCAACGCGGCTGCGTAGTCGGATATCCGGGCATGGCACTGGCGCAGCGCATCCCCGAACCTGGCGCGAATTGTAGCGCAGGGCGCGCAATGGCATCAGGCGGGCCGCGCTAAGCCCCAGGAATCGCAGGCCGCCTGCATGTCGGCCGGCAGCGGGGCATGGAATTCCAGCGCCTTGCCGGTCATCGGGTGGACGAAGGCCAGGCGAAACGCATGCAGGGCCTGGCGCTGCATGCCCGCGGCCGGGTGGCCGCCATAGGTGGTGTCGGCGACCAGCGGATGGCCGATGGAGGCCATGTGCACGCGAATCTGGTGCGTGCGGCCGGTGTGCAGCGTGCAATGCACCAGCGCGCCCTCGTCGCCCCCCGACAGCAGCGCGAAATCGGTCTTTGCGGTCTTGCCCGCGTTCAGCCCCAGATCGACCACCGCCATCTTCAGGCGGTTGCGCGGGTCGCGCCCTATGGCCCGGCTCACCGTACAGGTCTTGGCGCCCAGCCAGGGCTTGTGCGCGAGCGCCAGATACTGGCGGCTGACCTCGCGCGCGGCAATCAAGGCCACCAGCGCATCCATGGTCAGGCGGTCGCGTGCCACCACCATCAGGCCGCTGGTGTCCTTGTCCAGGCGGTGCACGATGCCCGCGCGCGGCACCACGGCCGCGCCGGCATCGCGCGCCAGCAGCGCATTGAGCAGCGTGCCGCTCCAGTTGCCCGGCGCGGGATGCACCACCATGCCCGGGGCCTTGTTGATCACCAGCAGGTATTCGTCTTCGTAGACCACATCGATGGGCAGGGCCTCGGGCTGGAAGGCCTGGCTTTGCAGCGTCGGGCGCATCTCGATGCGCAACTGGTCGCCGGCCTTGACCTTGAGCGCGGCTTTTTCCACCACGCGCTGGTTGAGCTGGACCGCGCCCAGCGCCAGCAGCTGCTGCAGATAGCTGCGTGAGAATTCGGGCACCAGCGCGCACAACGCCTTGTCCAGGCGCAGGCCATGCTGTTCAAGGGCCACCGGCGACTGGCGCACCTCGAGAACTTCTTCTTCCAGCGCACCTGCGTCTTCGTTGAGGGACGGGTCCGGGTCTAGAGAAAGTGGGTTCATATAAATAGCAACAGCGCATGGAGTGACCCATGCGCTGTGGTTTTTTGACGTACTTGCTCAGCCCGGGGCCGAAGGCTTAACGCGCAGGCAGGTAGCGCGACGGATCGACCGGCTTGCCCTGGCGGCGCACTTCGAAGTGCAGCTTCACGCGGTCGGCGTCGGTGCTGCCCATCTCGGCGATCTTCTGGCCCTTGCGCACGCTCTGGTCTTCCTTGACGAGCAAGGTCTGGTTGTGCGCGTAAGCCGTCAGATAGGTGTTGTTGTGCTTCAGGATGATCAGGTTGCCGTAGCCGCGCAGACCCGCGCCGGCATAGACCACGCGGCCATCGGCCGCGGCCATCACCGGATCACCGGCCTTGCCGGCAATGTCGTAGCCCTTGTTGCGCGCTTCGTCGAAGCCCGCGATCAGGCTGCCCGCTGCGGGCCAGATGAAGCCCAGGTTGTCGTCGGAGCCGGTCTGTGCCGAAGCCGCGGGCTTGGGCGCCGTGCTTGCCGCTCCAGGCAGCACCGTTGCGGGTGCCACCGGATCGCCACCGGCAACCACCACCGGCGCCACCGCACGGCCGGAGCCGGAATCCACGGGCGCGGGTTGCGATCCCATGGACGACGACGGCGGCACCACGCGCACCACTTGACCGACCTCGATCAGGTTCGGATTTTCCAGATTGCTCCAGCGTGCAATGTCCTTCCAGCTCTGGCCGCTTTCGAGGCCGATGCGGATCAGCGTGTCACCCGGACGCACCGTGTAATAGCCGGGTTTGCCTGCATTCTCAATGCCTGGCAAGGGCTTGACAGCCGCTCCCGACGACAAGGAACCACCTGACGAGGCCATGCCCCGATCTTCCACTGGAGCCTTGTTCACTTGTGAACCACAGCCGGCGAGCACAAAACCCGCCAACAGCACAGATCCCCAAGCCCCAAGACTTCGCGATACCAACATAAGCAATCCCTTTTAGGCAATACCAGATTTTAAAGGGACAAAGTTCACTGCCTCGAGAACTGTCCTCTTAAGCCCATATGGCGTCTTGTCAATGACGAGCAAACTCTGCCCGCCCGCGCCATTGCCCATGGGAGCGACCAGCCGTCCACCGACGGCCAGTTGTTCACACCACGCATCGGGGATGGCATCGCCACCCGCGGCGGCAATGATTCCCGCATAGGGCGCACCCTGGGCATACCCGAGCATACCGTCGCCGAACAGCAGATGCACATGCGCGAGGCGCAATGGCCGCAAATTGGTGCGCGCCTTCTCGTGCAGGCCGCGCAATCGCTCGATGGAATAGACCTCCTGCGCGACCCGGCCCAGCACCGCCGCCTGGTAGCCGCAGCCAGTGCCGATCTCCAGCACCCGGCCCAGTCCATTGCGCGCGCATTCGGCGCCCAGCAGCAGCGCCGTCATGCGCGCCACCACGCTGGGCTTGGAAATCGTCTGACCCAGGCCTATGGGCAGGCTCGTGTCTTCATACGCCTGGTTGACCAGTGCGCTGTCGACGAAATGGTGGCGCTCGACGCTGGCCATGGCCTGCAGCACTTGCTGCGAGCTCACGCCCCCCTGCGCCAGGCGCTGCACCATGCGGCTGCGCACGGCAATCGAGTCCAGGCCCACGCCCATGGGCACGGGCATGGGCGCGCGCGGCGCCTGAGCCGACGCGGGCTTGGCGCCGGGCTTGGCCGCGGGCCGCGAGGCGCTGGCCGAGGCCGCGATCCACGTCGGGAAACCAGGTTTGCGCTGGGTCACGGCGTGTGCGCCTTCTCGTCAGGCTCGACCATGCGCGCCGCGGTCTGCGCCCAATAGCGCAGGTTTTCATGGTCGGTCAGATCGACCTTGAGCGGGGTCACCGCGACATGGCCATGTGCCGTCGCATGGAAGTCCGTGCCCTCGGCGTCGTCCTTGGCCGCGCCCGCGCTGCCTATCCAGTACATGGCTTCGCCGCGCGGGCTTTCCTGGATGATCACGCGCTCGGCCGCATGCCGGCGCCCGAGGCGGCACAGCTTGAGCGGCTGGATGGCGTCCAGCGGCATATTGGGGATATTGACATTGAGCAGCCAGGGCGCTTCGCCCACCAGCTGCTGCGCCTGCATCTGCTGCACGATCTCGCGCGCCTTGGCGGCGGCGGCCTCGATCTCGGTCCAGCCCTTGTCGACCTGCGAGAACGCAATCGCCGGGATGCCGAACAGATAGCCTTCCATGGCCGCGCCGACGGTGCCGGAATAGATGGTGTCGTCGCCCATGTTGGCGCCGTTGTTGATGCCGGACACCACGAGGTCCGGGCGGTAGCCCAGCAGTCCGGTCAGCGCGATGTGCACGCAGTCGGCCGGCGTGCCATTGACATAGCGAAAGCCGTTGGGCGCCTGGTGCACGTACAAAGGCGAGTGCAGCGTCAGGGCATTGGATTTGGCACTGTTGTTGTGCTCGGGCGCGACCACCTCCACATCGGCGATGGTCTTCAACGATTCATAAAGCGCGACCAGTCCGGGCGCTTGATAACCGTCATCGTTGGAAATGAGGATTTTCATGGGATGGAGCGGATTGTAGGCGCCCTCCGACCCGTCGCCGCAGGGACAAGCCCGGACCGGCGTCGCTTCTATCATTCCAGCAACAAAACGACAGGAGACCTGCATGCATGCCTGGCTATGTACCACGCCCACCGGCGTCGATGCGCTGGAATGGACCGAACTGCCCACGCCCGAGCCCCGGGCCGGCGAGGTGCTGATCGAGATCAAGGCCGCGAGCCTCAATTTCCCCGATCTCCTGATCGTGCAGAACAAGTACCAGATGAAGCCGCCGCTGCCCTTCGTGCCCGGCTCGGAGTACGCGGGCGTGGTGCGCGCCGTGGGCGCCGGCGTCCAGCATCTGGCGGTCGGCCAGAACGTCGCCTGCCTGTCGGGCACGGGCGGCTTCGGCAGCCACGTGATCGCGCCTGCCGCGGCCTGCGTGCCGCTGCCCGATGATTTTCCGCTGGTCGACGCGGCCGCATTCATCATGACCTATGCCACTTCCCACCATGCGCTGATCGACCGCGCGCAGCTGCGCGCCGGCGAGACCGTGCTGGTGCTGGGCGCGGCCGGCGGCGTGGGCACGGCGGCGATCCAGATCGCCAAGGCCGCGGGCGCACGCGTGATTGCCGCCGCGTCGAGCGACGAGAAATGCGCGCTGTGCACTTCGCTGGGTGCCGACGCCACCATCAACTACAGCAGCACCGACCTGCGCGAGGCGCTCAAGCTTGCTACCGGCGGCAAGGGCCCGGACGTGGTCTACGACCCGGTCGGCGGCGATCTCGCCGAACCCGCCTTCCGCTCGATTGCCTGGCGCGGCCGCTACCTGGTGGTCGGCTTTGCCGCCGGGCCCATCCCGGCCCTGCCCTGGAACCTGGCGCTGCTCAAGGGCGCGTCGCTGGTCGGCGTGTTCTGGGGCGATTTCGCGCGGCGCGAGCCCCAGGCCAACGCGGCCATGATGGCCACGCTGCTCGAGTGGTACCGCGACGGCAAGATCAAGCCGGTGATCGACTCCACCATGGACCTGGCCCAGCTGCCGGCCGCCTACGAGCGCATGGGCTCGCGCGCCGTCATGGGCAAACTGGTGCTGACGCGATGAGCTGAGTTCTGCCGGCACCCTGCGCCGCACGCGGGCTTTTGCCCGCGGAAGGCGCCAGCCGGGTGCTAGACTGCGCGCCTTTTTCCGGCCGGCGCCTTGCCGGCCCTGCGCGCCCTGCCGGGCGCGCAGTCACCAGGCACCTCCCCGCATGCAACTGAGCTTCAGCACCTACTACACCCTTATCTGCGCCGCCCTGGTGCTGCTGGTCGGCAAATTCCTGGTCCAGCGCGTGCGCGTGCTGCGCGACTTCAACATTCCCGAGCCGGTGGCCGGCGGCCTGGTCGCGGCCCTGCTGATCTTCACCATCCACGAGTTCAGCGGCTACTCCTTTGTTTTCAGCAGCGAACTGCAGACCGGCTTCATGCTGCTGTTCTTTGCCTCCATCGGCCTGAGCGCCAATTTCGCCAAGCTGCGCCAGGGCGGCTCCAGCCTGGTCCTGTTCCTGGTCATCATCGCCGTTTTCATCCTCGTGCAGAACACCGTCGGCATAGGCCTGGCAACGGCCATGGGGCTGGACCCGCTGATCGGCCTGATCGCCGGCTCGGTCACGCTGGTCGGCGGCCACGGCACGGCGGGTGCCTGGGGTGTGGTGTTCGAGAACGAGCATGGCGTGCAGGGGGCCGTGACGCTTGGCATCGCCTGCGCCACCTTCGGCCTGGTCATCGGCGGCCTCATCGGCGGCCCGCTGGCCAAGGGCTTGATCACGCGCTACCGCCTGACCAACGCCGCGGCACCGGCCGTCAACGACGCGACGGCAGCCTTGTCCGACGATACCAACTTCGAGAATCCACAGAAAGTCCGGCTGATCACCACCGAGGCGGCCATAGAAACCCTGGCCCTGTTCGCTGCCTGCCTGGGCTTCGCCGAGTTCATGACGGTCTTTTCCCAAGGCACGCTCTTCCAGCTGCCGACTTTCGTCTGGGCGCTTGGCGGCGGCGTGATCCTGCGCAACACGCTGAACTACCTGTTCAACTTCCAGGTCTTTGACCGCGCCATCGACTTGTTCGGCAACGTTGGCCTGTCGGTCTACCTGGCCATCGCGCTGCTGTCGCTCAAGCTCTGGGAGCTCAGCGGCCTGGCCGCGCCGCTGATGGTGATTTTGCTGGCGCAGACGCTGACCATGGGCCTGTACGCGGCCTTCGTGACCTTCCGCTTCATGGGAAAAAACTACGATGCGGCGGTGCTCGCCGCGGGCCACTGCGGCTTCGGCATGGGCGCGACGCCGACGGCCATTGCCAACATGCAGGCCATCACCAACCAGTACGGCCCTTCGCACAAATCCTTCTTGATCGTGCCGATGGTAGGGGCGTTCTTCATCGACATCGTGAATGCGGCGATGATTCAGCTGTTCATCAAAATCCTGCCATGAGGTGACACCATGCCGCTGCGCTTGCCCCGATTTCTTGCCCTGATCTCCTGGCAGCGCGCGGCAGTGGCGAGCGGCGCGGCCATCACCGCCGTGCTGGCGGGCTGCGCCCAGGCCCCGCTGGAAACCGCCGCTGCGCCGCCCGTCCCCGAAGCCGCTTCGGGCTGGCATGAGAAGCCGGGCTGGGCCACGCAGGACTTCGCCGTGGCCTCGGGCCACCCGCTGGCCACCCAGGCCGGCTCCGACATATTGCGCGCCGGCGGCTCGGCGCTCGACGCGGCGATTGCGGTGCAGATGGTGCTGACCCTGGTCGAGCCGCAATCGAGCGGCATAGGCGGCGGCGCCTTCCTGCTGTATGCCAGCGGCAACAAGGTACAGGCCTACGACGGCCGCGAAACCGCCCCGGCCGCGGTCACGGAAGACCTTTTCCTGCAGGCCAACGGCCAGCCGCTGGCCTTCAACGATGCCATGGCCAGCGGGCGCTCGGTTGGCGTGCCCGGCGCCGTGCGCATGCTGGAGCTGGCGCACCGCCAGCATGGCAAGCTGCCCTGGGCCCGGCTGTTCCAGCCGGCCATTGAACTGGCCGAGCGCGGCTTTCCCGTGAGCCATCGCCTGCACACGCTGCTGGGCAATGACAAGCTGCTGGCGCGCGACCCCGTGGCGCGCGCCTATTTCTATGACGGCAATGGCAAGCCCTGGCCCATGGACCACCTGCTGAAAAATCCCGAACTGGCGCATGTGCTGCGCGGCATCGCGGCGCACGGCTCGCGCGGCCTGCTTGAAGGCGAGACCGCCGCGGCCATCGTCGAGGCCGTGCAGACCCACCCGGGCGCACCCGGCCGCATGACGCTGGCCGACCTGGCCGGCTACCAGCCGCGCGAGCGCGAGGCGCTGTGCCACGAGCACCAGGTCAACACCGGCGCCCGCCAGCACAGCTACCGCCTGTGCGGCTTTCCGCCGCCGAGCTCGGGCGCGATCGCCATCGGCCAGATCCTGGGCCTGCTCCAGCACACGCCGGCCAATGGCCTGGACCTGGGCGAAGACGGCCTGCCGCGCCCCGACTGGCTGCACTATTACAGCGAAGCCGCGCGGCTGGCCTATGCCGACCGCGCGCTGTACCTGGCCGACCCCGATTTCGCGGCGCCGCCGGCCGGCAGCTGGCTGAGCCTGCTGGCTCCCGCCTATCTCACCCAGCGCGCGCAGCTCATAGGTCCGCGCGTCATGCCCACGGTCCCGGCCGGCCGGCCGGCGCCCGCCGAGCGCGTGTCGTTTGCGCCCATGGCCCACCAGCCCGAGTACGGCACCAGCCATATCAGCATCGTGGACGCCGACGGCCATGCGCTGGCGCTGACCACCACCATCGAAGCCCAGTTCGGCGCACGCCGCATGGTCAATACCAGCGGTTCGGGCCGCCCTGGCACGGGCCGCCCCGGCTGGGCGCGAACCGGAGGCTTTCTGCTCAACAACCAGCTCACCGACTTCAGCTTCAGCCCGCGCGGCGCCAGCGGCGAGCCCGTGGCCAACCGCGTCCAGCCCGGCAAGCGCCCGCGCTCGTCGATGTCGCCCACGCTGGTGTTCGACAACGCCAGCGGCCAGTTGCTGGCCAGCGCCGGCAGTCCGGGCGGCGCGCAGATCATCCACTACACCGGCAAGGCGCTCTACAGCATGCTGTATTGGGGGCTGCTGCCGCAGCAGGCCGTCGACCTGCCGAATTTCGGCAACGTCAACGGCCCGACGCAGCTCGAGGCCGAACGCTTCCCGGCCAGCACGGTGCATGCCTTGCAGGCGCGCGGCGGGCAGGTCCAGCAGATCGAGATGACCAGCGGCCTGCAGGTCATCGTGCGCGGCAACGCACATGGAATACCGATGTGGTTCAGCGGCTCGGATTCGCGCCGCGAAGGCGTGGTCATGGGGAATTGACCGCTACGGCGCAACTGGCAAGGCCAGAACGGACCCATATACGAAACGTAATGGAACGTATAATCGCGCCGCATGGGAATCGTCAAAATATCAGACGCACTGCATGACAGCGTGCGCACCGCCAGCACGGCCTTGAGCCGTTCCATCAACGCACAGGCCGAACACTGGCTGCGGGTCGGCATGATGGCCGAACTGCATCCCATGCTGAGCTATTCGGACATCTGCCAGCTGCTGATCCAGCAGGCCACGCCCGCGCCGTTCTCGCTGCCCGTGGCGCAGCCCGCCAAGGCCAAGCCGCGGCCCGGAGCCGCGCAATGAAGCGCTCCCTGTCCACCCCCATCCACACCGTCTCCGACATCGCCCAATCGCGCCGCGCCGGCCAGCTGGCCGCCGAGGTGCTGCACATGCTGGTGCCGCATGTGCGTGCCGGTGTCAGCACCAACCATCTGGACCAGCTGTGCCACGACTACATCGTGGATACGCTGGGCTGCATCCCCGCCAACATCGGCTACCACGGCTATACCAAGACGGTCTGCGCCTCGGTCAACCATGTGGTGTGCCACGGCATTCCCTCGGACCGCGACATCCTCAAGGACGGCGACATCGTCAACATCGACGTGGCGCTGATCAAGGATGGCTGGTTTGGCGACACCAGCCGCATGTATATCGTTGGCGAGCCCCGCGCCCAGGCGCGGCGCCTGGTGCGTACCGCCTATGAAGCCATGCGGGCCGGCGTGCTGGCCGTGCGCCCCGGCGCGACGCTGGGCGATATCGGCCATGCGATCGAGACCGTGGCCAAGCGCGAGCGCTTTACCGTGGTGCAGGAATACTGCGGCCATGGCATTGGCCAGATCTACCACGACACGCCCGATGTGCTCAACTACGGCGTGCCCGGCCAGGGCCTCAAGCTCGAGCCCGGCATGATCTTCACCATCGAGCCCATGCTCAACGCCGGCAAGGCTGCGACGCGCGAACTCAGCGATGGCTGGACCGTCATCACCAACGACAAGTCGCTGTCGGCCCAGTGGGAACATATGGTCTGCGTGACCGAGACCGGCTACGAAGTGCTGACCCCCTGGCCAGAAGGCACAGGCGACTATGCGCAACTGTGATCCCCCCTGAGCGGCTACCGCGGCAGGCGCCGAGCCCGCTTCCCCCAGGGGGACGACGCCATCGGTGCGGGGCGGCCCTTCCTCGGCGTCCCTGAGCCAGGCCATGCCCATTCAAGGGCCGCGGACTACGCGAGCGCCTCGGATAACTGAAACCAACGTTGATGCCTATGTCTCTGAGCTATCTGTATCTGGCGCTGGCCATCGTCTGCGAAGTCATCGCGACCTCTTTTCTCAAGAGCGCCGAAGGCTTCACGCGGCTGTGGCCGTCGCTGATCACGGCCACGGGCTATGCGCTGGCCTTTTTCTTTCTGTCGCTGACGCTGCGCACCGTGCCCACGGGCGTGGCCTATGCGATCTGGTCGGGCGCGGGCATCGTGCTGGTCTCGACCATTGCCTGGTTCTGGCAGGGCCAGACGCTGGATGCGGCGGCGCTGATAGGCATGGGCCTGATCGTGGCCGGCGTGCTGGTGATTCAGCTGTTCTCTTCTTCCGCCGGGCATTGAGCGCCGGCGCCGGCCCGGCGCAGCGCCAGCGCGGCGATGAATATCCCCGAATACCCCTTTTTCACACACATTTCCCTATTGAATTTCTCAGGAATTAAGGGATATTCATGTCATCCTGGGATTTCTGCATTTACTGAAAACCAGAAATAACCATATGAAACATGGACTTGCGGCGCATTGAAAATGCCTTCTCCCATTTTCTCTTTGCCTCAAGTCTCATGTCTTATATAAAACATCATTTATCAGAAACAAAAGGCTGGCAGCATGGCTGCAAGCTTCCTACAATGGCGTTCGTTCCCAGATGAAGCCGCGCTTCAACCGCCTGCCAGCAGCCCCGCTTCTGGCGCCGAGCGGCTCGGGAAACAACAGACAACAGAGGACCACCCCGGCATGTACCGGGGCGGAGGAGACCGGCCCGCATCGCAAGGTGCGGGCCATTTTTATTTCAGCGGCTCACAGATTGCCGACGCCGCCGTCGACCTGCAACTCGGTGCCGACGACATAGCCTGACTCGTCGCAGGCAAGAAAGACCGCCGCCTTGGCGAGCTCCAGCGGCGTGCCCAGCCGGCCGATAGGCACCAGCGCCCGGATCTGCGTGCGCAGCGCCGCTTCTTCCTGCGGCGCGAGGCCCAGCTTGCCCAGCGCCGCGGTCTCGGTCGGGCCCGGGCTCAGGCCGTTGACGCGAATGCCGCGCGGCCACAATTCACCCGACAGCGTGCGCGCCAGCGACAGCAGCCCGGCCTTGCTCGCGGCGTAGGCACTGCTTTGCGGCAGGCCGATATGCGCGCTGACCGAACCGCACAGGATCACGGAAGACGGGTTGGCCAGCAGCGGCAGCAGCGCCTGCAGCAAAAAGAACGGTCCCTTGAGGTTGACGGCCATCAGCCGGTCATAGGCCGCTTCGTCCCAATCGGGCAAGAAGCAGCTGCGCCTGTTCGAGCAGCGCGGCCTGGTGCGGCGCACGGTCTACGCCGAAGTGCCGCCCCGCGTGGAATACGAAGTCACGGCGCTGGGCAGGAGCCTGCGCCCGACGCTCGATTCCCTGGCTGGCTGGATGCGCAGCCACGCAGAACAGTTGGCTCTTGGCTTGTCCCTGAACGTCCGGGCCGGCGCCGGATAGTTCAAAATACGCCCGGTGTCCATTCCCCAATCGTTTATCCAAGAGCTGCTGTCCCGTGTGGATGTGGTCGACATCGTCGGCCGCTATGTGCAGCTGCGCAAAGGCGGCGCGAACTTCATGGGGCTGTGCCCCTTCCACGGCGAGAAATCGCCGTCGTTCAGCGTCAGCCCCTCCAAACAGTTCTACCACTGCTTCGGCTGCGGCAAGAACGGCAACGCCATCGGCTTTCTGATGGAGCATGCCGGCATGGGCTTTGTCGAAGCCGTGCAGGATCTGGCCGGCCAGGTCGGTCTGGTCGTGCCCCAGGACGACATCAGCCCCCAGGAACGCCAGCGCCAGGCCGCGCAAAAGGAAAAGCAGGCCACGCTGGGCGACGTGCTGGAAAAAGCCGGCGATGCCTACCGCCGCCATCTCAAGGAGTCGCCGCACGCCATCGCCTACCTCAAGGGCCGCGGCGTGTCGGGCGCCACGGCGGCGCGCTTCGGCCTGGGCTATGCGCCCGAGGGCTGGCGCAGCCTGGCGAGTGTCTTTGCCCACTATGACGACCCGTTGCTGCACGAAAGCGGCATGGTGATCGTCAATGAGGAAGACAACAAGCGCTACGACCGTTTTCGCGACCGCTTGATGTTTCCCATACGCAACGTCAAGGGCGAGTGCATAGGCTTTGGCGGCCGGGTGTTTGGCGACGAGAAGCCCAAGTACCTGAATTCCCCCGAAACCCCGCTGTTCCACAAGGGGCGCGAGCTCTACGGCCTGTTCGAGGCGCGCAACGCGCTGCGCGAAATGGGCTATGCGCTGGTGACCGAAGGCTATATGGACGTGGTCGCGCTGTCCCAGCTGGGCTTTGCGAACGCGGTGGCCACACTGGGCACGGCCTGCACGCCCGACCATGTGCAAAAGCTGTTTCGCTTCACCGACGCCGTGGTCTTCAGCTTCGACGGCGATGCCGCGGGCCGGCGCGCGGCGCACAAGGCGCTCGAAGCCGCCCTGCCCTATGCGACCGATACCCGCAGCCTCAAATTCCTGTTCCTGCCCAGCGAGCACGACCCCGACAGCTTCATCCGCGCGTTCGGCACCGACGCGTTTGCACGCCAGGTCGGCGATGCCAAGCCGCTGAGCCGTTTCCTCATCGACGCGGCCAGCGAAGGCTGCGACCTGGGCCTGGCCGAAGGCCGGGCGCACATGGCCAGCAATGCGCGGCCGCTGTGGCATCTGCTGCCCGATGGCGTGCTCAAGCGCCAGCTGCTCGCCGAAATCGCCGAGCTTGCCCAGCTGCAGCTGCAGGACCTGAGCGAGCTGTGGAGCAAGGAGCCCGCACGCCCCGGCATGCGCAGCGCCGCCCCGGCCAGTGCCGACCATTACAGCGCCAGCGGCCCGCCCCCCGACATGGACTGGGGCCAGGCCAGCGCGCCCGCGCCAGGCGACGGCTACGGCAATGGCTACAGTGGCGGTGCCAGCTCCGCTGGCTGGAGCCCGGGCCAGGGCAAGAAGAAATGGGAAAAAGGCAGCTGGGGGCGCGACCGCCAACCTGCCGACCGCTTTGAAGCCGGCTCGCGCGGACCGCGCGGCGCGCCCGCCACACGCACCGACCAGGCGGCGCGGCTGCTGATGGCCCACATGGAGTTCATGGAAGAGCTCACGCACGAGGACTTCGATGCCTTGTCACGCTGCACCGCACCCCATGGGGGCTTGTTTGCCTGGCTCGAAGCCCAATTTCAGGAGTATGGCGCCCAGCCCTGGGCGGTGCTGCGCGAGCGTTTGCAGGACTGCATCGATGCCGGTGTCGCGCCGCTGGCGCAAAAGCTGATGACCGGCCCGCATGCCCAGCCCGAGGGCGAGCTGCCGGAACTGCGGCGCGAGTTGCGTGGTGTGCTCAATCGCATCCTGATCGACCACATCAAGCAACAAACCCATGTCACTGCAATGGCTATTTCCACCGACCCCCACGCTGCGCAACAGCTGCGAGATTTATACACACGGTTACAGTTTCTTCAAAATGAAACGCGCAGTTCCTCTTGAAATCGCTGGACAAAGATATAATTAAAGGCTAGCGGCAAGAGCGACAGCAGCACCTCCGGACCGGGTCAACGTGAAAAACACGTCAATGCAGCAACTGCATGGACCCAAATTACCGCAAGGACTGCACCCCAAATGTTCGCCCATACATCTTGCCCAGGAGATCTTTCTCCGGATGCTGAACCTGCCTGAGGCGGGCCCGTATCCTTTGCGCCGGAATCTTAGGCGCTTGCGTTTTCTTTGTGTGTTCGATTTTGCATCAGAGGTGTCCATGCCCACTCCAAAGTCCCCGAAGTTGCCCAAGTCTGCCGTTGACACCGTTGCGAAAACTGAAAAATCCGTGTCTGCAACCGCAGCTGCCAAAGCCGTGTCCAAAGCGCCGGCCAAGACCGTAACAACTGCGACCCCAACAGCGGCTGAGCCCCCCGCCGCTGCCAAGAAAGTCAAAACCGTGGCTACAAAGACCTCTGCTGAACTCATTGCCGCCGCTGACGCCCTGCTCGCGGCAGCCGCTCCCGCCAAACGCGGTCGCAAGCCCAAGGCTGCTGCCGAAGATGGCGCCGAACCCGCTGTGAAGAAGGCCCCTGCGGCCAAGAAGGCCGCGGCTCCTGCCGCTGCCGACAAGACGCCCGCCAAGCGCGGTCGCAAGCCCAAGGCCAAGGAAGACGGCGGCGGCGAAGACATGGACGACGCCGACCTGTCGGACATCGAGTCGGACCTCGAAGGCGAAGTGGAAACCGTTGAAGCGACGACCACCACCACGACCGAAAAGGTCAAGCCGCTGCGCATGAAGATCAGCAAGGCCAAGGAACGCGCCTTGATGAAGGAATTCGGCCTGGACGAAACCGTCCTGACCGAAGAGGAAATGCTGACCCGCCGCCAGCGCCTGAAGGCGCTGATCAAGCTGGGCAAGACCCGCGGCTACCTCACGCACGGCGAAATCAACGATCACCTGCCCGACAAGCTGGTCGATGCCGAAACGCTCGAAGTCGTGATCTCCATGCTCAACGACATGGGTGTGGCCGTCTATGAACAGACGCCCGACGCCGAGACGCTGCTGCTGAACAACACCGGCCAGTCGGCAACGACCGAGGAAGAAGCCGAAGAGGAAGCCGAAGCCGCGCTGTCGACGGTGGACTCCGAATTCGGCCGCACGACCGACCCGGTGCGCATGTACATGCGTGAAATGGGCACCGTCGAGCTGCTGACGCGCGAAGGCGAAATCGAAATCGCCAAGCGCATCGAAGGCGGCCTGCAGGACATGATGCAAGCCATCAGCGCCTCGCCCGCGACCATTGCCGAGATCCTCAACATGTCCGAGGAAATCCGCAACGGCAAGGTCGTCATCTCGACCATCGTTGACGGTTTCTCCAACCCCAACGAAGCCGACGATTACGTGGCCGAGGAAGACTTCGACGAATTCGACGAAGAAGACGATGACGACGGCAAGGGCGGCTCCAAGGCGCTGACCAAGAAGCTCGAAGAACTCAAGAACGACGCGCTGTCGCGCTTCGACAAGATGCGCGAGCTGTTCGAGAAGATGCACAAGATCTACGACAAGGAAGGCTACGGCACTCCTGCGTACATGAAGGTGCAGGCCGCACTGACCGAAGAGCTGATGACCATCCGCTTCACGGCCAAGACCATCGAGAAGCTGTGCGATCTGGTGCGCGCCCAGGTCGATGACGTGCGCAAGAAGGAACGCGAACTGCGCCGCATCATCGTCGACAAGTGCGGCATGCCCCAGGAAACCTTCATCAAGGAATTCCCGGCCAACCTGCTGAACCTCGAATGGGTGGTCAAGCAGGCCGCGTCCAACAAGTCGTGGAGCACCATCCTCGAGCGCAACATCCCGCCCGTGCAGGAACTGCAGCAGAACCTGATCGACCTGCAGACGCGCGTTGTCGTGCCCCTGCCAGGCCTCAAGGATATCAACAAGCGCATGAACGACGGCGAACGTGCGTCGCGCGATGCGAAGAAGGAAATGATCGAGGCCAACCTGCGCCTGGTGATTTCCATCGCGAAGAAGTACACCAACCGCGGACTGCAGTTCCTGGACTTGATCCAGGAAGGCAACATCGGTCTGATGAAGGCCGTGGACAAGTTCGAATACCGTCGCGGCTACAAGTTCTCGACCTATGCCACCTGGTGGATCCGCCAGGCCATCACGCGCTCGATTGCCGATCAGGCCCGCACCATCCGGATTCCGGTGCACATGATCGAGACCATCAACAAGATGAACCGCATCAGCCGCCAGCATCTGCAGGAGTTCGGCTTCGAGCCCGATGCGTCCATCCTGGCCGCGAAGATGGAGATTCCCGAGGACAAGATCCGCAAGATCATGAAGATCGCCAAGGAGCCGATCTCCATGGAAACGCCGATCGGCGACGACGACGACAGCCACCTGGGCGACTTCATCGAGGACGGCGCGAACACCGCCCCCATCGATGCCGCGATGCAGGCCGGCCTGCGCGACGTGGTCAAGGACATCCTCGACGGCCTGACGCCGCGCGAAGCCAAGGTGCTGCGCATGCGCTTCGGCATTGAAATGTCCACCGACCACACGCTGGAAGAAGTCGGCAAGCAGTTCGACGTGACGCGCGAACGCATCCGCCAGATCGAAGCCAAGGCCTTGCGCAAGCTCAAGCACCCTTCGCGTTCGGACAAGCTGCGCAGCTTCATCGACTCGCTCTAAGCCTCGCGCCTTTGCGGCACGACAAAAAGCCATCCTTCGGGATGGCTTTTTTCATGGGAAGCAAAGTGTCAGGGGCGCACAGGCTCCTGGGCGCCGGCGGGAGCATCAAAGATCAGGCAGGTCGTGGTCGCATGCGCGTAGAGCCTGCCGTCGGGGCCCACGATGCGGCCCTCGGCCGTCGCCACCTGGCGGCCCTGGTGTATCACCTTGCCTTCGGCGCGCACCAGGGGCACGCGGTCGCTCAGCGCACGCACCATGTTGACCTTGAGTTCCAGCGTCGTGTAGCCCTTGCCCGCGGGCAGCAGCGTGTGCACGGCGCAGCCCACGGCCGAGTCGAGCAAGGTGGCGAACCAGCCGCCATGCACGCTGCCCAGCGGGTTGTAGTGCTTGCGCTGCGGCCGGCCCTGGAAGACCGCGCTGCCCGGCTCCATGTGGATGGGAATGAAGTCCAGCGTGAGGCCTATGGGCGCGGGCGGAATCTCGCCCGCGAAGATCGCCGCGAACAGCTCCATGCCCGTGAGGCCGGCCAGCGACGCGGGTGCTTGCGCCGCGACATTCAGGCGCGCACGCACCTCGGTTTCCTGCGCTTGCCAGTGCGCAATCACGGCATCCAGTTCCATGTCCATGCCCATCTCCTCGCTATTAATTGTATATACAAGTGTTGCAAGTACAATATAGCAGATGAACACACCCCAAGGCTGTACCAATCTGAAGCTGCGCCAGCTGACCCGCGTGGTCACGCGCCACTACGACCACTACACCGCCGCGGCCGGACTCAAGACCACCCAGTATTCGCTGCTGTCGCATGTGGAGAAACTCGGGCCCATACGTCCGGGCGATCTGGCCCGGAGCATGCAGATGGACGCATCCACGCTCACGCGCAACATGCAGCCACTGGTCACCCAGGGCTGGCTGCGCATAGGCGCGGGCGAGGATGCTCGCAGCCGGCTGGTGGAGATCACCGATGCCGGACGCGCCAAGCGCATCGAGGGCCAGCGCGCCTGGAAGCAGGCGCAGCTGGCGCTCAACGAACGGCTGGGCGTGGAGCGCGTGGCCGCGCTGCACGAACTGCTCGATGCCGGCATCGCGTGTTTCGATGACGGCGCCGACGCGCCATGAGGGCGGCCGGCCAGTGCGTTGGCCGTACCGGCCTCAATAGGCCTTGAAGTTGGCGGCCACGCGCTGGTTCAGGTAGTCGCCCGCGGCAATCGGCGGGTACTTGCGGCCCGGGCCTTCGATGATGGCGTCGCGGTTGGCCTGGGCAAAGAATGCCAGGCTGTAGCGCGGCCCCATGTACTCGCCGAGCAGCGGGTTCTTCACGCGGTGGAAGTTCGAGGGCAGCTGGTCGTCGCTCCAGCGCATCAGCATGTCGCCGATATTGCAGGTGATGGCCTTTTCGTCGGGCTCGACCGACGTCCATTCCTGGCCCTCCATCTCCTTGCCCGGGCAGACCTGCAGCCCGCCCTGGCCCTGGCGCTGGAACAGCAGGCTCAGGCAGTCGAAGTCGGTGTGGGCGCCGGCGCGCCACAGGCCCAGGTTGGCCTGCTGCTCGGGTGGCGTGGCGAAGTAATGCAGCAGGCGCAGCGTGCTCTGATAGCTGGACTGGGCCGGGTCATGCGCGCGCAGGAAGAAGCCGTCGTCAAAGCCCAGCTTCCAGGCAAAGCACGACAGCACCTGCATCGCCACCTGCCAGCACTGGCCCTCGAAGGCCAGCATGGTGGCCTGGAAGCCGGCCAGCTCTTCATTGCTGGGCCACAGGCCTGCCATGTGCGGCCGCGTGATCTGGTAGGACTCCTTCTGGTCGGGCGTGCCGGTCGAAGGGCGCACCTGGGCGCGGCTTTCCCAGCCGACATTGAGCGCCTTCTTCAGCGGGTATTGCGCCTTGACGGCATCGGGCAGCGCAAAGAAGCGCTCGGCCATCGCAAAGGCCTTGTGGACCTCATCGAGCGCGATGCCATGGTTCACGACCTGGAAGAAGCCGACATCGATGGCGGCGTCCCAGAGCTGGTCGGCGATCTCGGTCTTGCGCGCGGCGAAGTCCGTGAGGTCGATGCGGCGGATCTCGCGGCGGCTGCTTTCGGAGCCCATCGCGCCCATGCGCGTTTCTTTCTGCAATTCGGTCAGGTCGTAGCTAGCGGTGCTCATGCGGTTCTCCAAAAGAGCTGAAAACACAAAGTTTTCCCACGCGCGGCTTCAGTGCGCCGGAGGGCCGGCAGGCTGCTGAAACCACGGGCGCACGGGGCGCGTGCGGGCTTCAGAGCAATTTCCTTCTGGCCAGGCCCCATGGGCTGCACAGTGAACGCTTCTACTCCTGCAAACGATCAAGCAAGAAGAATGCCTGGCATGCAAAGTGCATGGCGCAGACCGTCCGCAGCCCCCGCCTGCCCCCTTTGTTCGGAGACCGCCATGTCCGCCCTGATGTTTGCCAGCCCCGCCCCGCTCGAAGACCCCACGCCGCTCGGCGACACCGACGGCACCTATCTGCGCCAGGCGATTGCACTGTCGGGCACGGCGCGCGCGCGCGGCAACCGGCCGTTTGGCGCAGTGGTCGTCGATGCCGGCGGCGCGCTGCTGGCCGAGGCCTACTGCAACACCACCGAGACCGGCGACTGCACGGGCCATGCCGAAACCAATGCCGTGCGCCAGCTCAGCCCCAAGGTCTCGCGCGCGGTGCTGGCCCAGGCCACCCTGTATTCGTCGGCCGAGCCCTGCGTGATGTGCGCGGGCGCGATCTTCTGGTCAGGCATAGGCCGCGTGGTGTTCGGCATCGATGCCCAGCGCCTGCGCGTGTTCCGCGGCGAACGCGCCGAGCAGCGCGACGCCGAACTGTCGTGCCGCGATGTGTTTGACGCCTCGCCGCATGAGATCGAATGCGTGGGCCCGGCGCTGATCGAGGAGGCCAGCCTGCCCCATGTCGGGTTCTGGAAAGCGTGAAGCAGGCAGAATCGGCAGCCTTGCCTTCCACTGCCGATCCCATGACCGAACCCGACGACTGCGCGCCCGCGGGCGCCCTGCTGAGCCGCGCCAAGCAAGGCCGTGAACGCATCCTGGGCGCCATTCGCGAGGCCGCGATCGCCGAGTTCAGCCGCCACGGCTTCAAGGGCGCCTCGACCAAGGCCATCGCCGAGCGCGCGGGCCTGACCAAGCCGCAGCTGCACTATTACATCAGCAACAAGGAAGATCTCTACGAGGAACTGCTGTATTCGGTGCTCAACGGCTGGTCCAGCGCCTTTGTGTTCGATATCGCCAGCGACGACCCCAGGACCGTGCTCAGCGGCTATGTGCGCAAGAAGCTTGACTATGCGCTCGACAACCCGGGCCTGTCGCGCATCTTCACCACCGAAGTGCTGGGCGGCGGGCGCAACCTGGGCCGCTACTGGCCGGTGGCGGTGAAGTCGACGCAGCAGAAGGTCGACCTGATCAACCGCTGGATCGCCGAAGGCCGGATGCGCGCGCTCGACCCCACGGTGCTGCTGATGCAGATCTGGGGCATGACCCAGCACTATGCCGACTATGGCGTGCAGGTGCACATCATGCTGGGCCTGGCGCCCGATGAAGCGATGGACCGCGAACCCATCATGCGCGAGCTCACCACTTTTGTGCTGCTGGGCTGCGGGCTCGCACCAGAATAGACAGGGGCTGCACGTTCATGTGCATGTAAAGAGCTCGCCAACGCAACTGCGGCATCCCAATGCCCGCTGCGGGTTTATAGCCAGGACGTCCACCCTTCGACAGGCTCAGGGCGAACGGGAGAAACTGATGCTTGCGTAGGCTGGCACAGCATTTGCAATAGTTTGACCGATCGATCAAATCAAATGGTCAAACATGCAAATTACCGCCCCTATTGCCTTGTCCCCCGCCACCGACCAAGCCTTTGAGCTGGTGCTCGCGCGCAGCCAGATGCGCCTGCCGGTCGAGCCCGGCGAAAGCATGGCCGATGTGCTGCAACTGGCCGGCATCGCCATAGCCACGCTGTGCGAGCAAGGCGTGTGCGGCACCTGCGTCACGCGCTGGCTCGATGGCGCGCCCGAGCACCGCGACAGCTGCCTGAGCGCCGAGGAGCAGCGCACCCATCTCGCGGTCTGCTGCGCGCGCAGCCAGAGCGCGACGCTGACGCTCGATCTCTGAGGGCCGGCCCATGCACGCTCCCGTCCATATCCTCGCCGCGCGCCTGCCGCGCTGGCTGCTGCCCGCGCAGTGGCCCAGCCAGGGCGGCCAGCCCCTGCTCGCCGATCTGCACCTGGAGCAGGGCCGCGTGCGGGGCCTGGCCCCTCATGACCCGGACTTCAGCGCGCCTGCGGGCCGCGCCTGGCATCTGAACGGCGCGCTGCTGCTGCCCGGCCTGGTGGATGCACACACCCACCTCGACAAGGCCTTCACGCTGGCGCGCATGGGCCCGGTCAAGCCCGGCCTGCTGGGCGCGATCGAAGCCATGATGGTCGACCGCCAGGGCTGGACCGAAGCCGATATCCACGCCCGCGCCAGCCGCGCGCTGCAATGGGCCTACGACGCCGGCACGGTGCATCTGCGCACGCATTGCGACTGGTGGGAGCCCGAGGCCCAGCCCCTTGCCTGGAATGTGCTGCGCGAGCTCGCCCAGGAATGGGCCGGCCGCCTCACGCTCGAACGCGTGGCGCTGATTCCCCTGCACCTGTGCGCCGAGCGCGAGACCGCGCTGCGCCTGGCGCGCACCGTGGCCGCGAGCGGCCCGGGCGCGCTGCTGGGCGGCTTTGTGCATTCGACCAACTGGAATCCGCAGGCCCTGCGCCATCTGTTCGAGGCCGCGCAGCAATGCGACTTGAATGTCGATCTGCATGTCGACGAGGAATTGCACTCCGGCGCGCTTGGACTGGCGACAACCGCGGCACTGGTGCAGGCACTGGGTTTCGAGGGCCATGTGGTCTGCGGCCATACCTGCGCGCTGGCCGTGCAGGAGGAAGCGACGGCGCTGGCCACGCTCGATGCCGTGGCCAGGACCCCGATCACGCTGGTCACGCTGCCCATCACCAATCTGCTGCTGCAGGACGCGACCACGGGCCGCACGCCGCGCCAGCGCGGGCTGACCCTGGTCAAGGAAGCGCATGCGCGCGGCATTCCCGTGCTCATCGCCAGCGACAACGTGCAGGACCCGTTCTGCCCCGTGGGCAGTTTCGACCCGCTTGAAGCCCTGGCCACGGGCGTGCTGGCCGCGCAGCTGGAGCAGCCCTTCGACCGCTGGTCCGAAGCGCTGTGCCGCGCCGACTGGCTGCGCCGCGGCGCGCGCGCGCTGCCGCTGCAACCGGGCAGCGCCGCCGACCTGGTCATCTTCGCCCAGGCCGACGCCTGGGGCTTTCCGTCGCGCACCCAGCCGCGCGTGGTGCTGCGCCAGGGCCGCGTCGTCAGCGGCCAGGCGCCTGCCGCATGGTCACCCTCTTCCACCCCCATCCCCGTCCCCGTCCCCGTCCCCGTCCCCGTCCCCGTCAGGAGCCTCGCATGAGCCCCCCCAGCATTGCCCAACCCCTGGCGCGCTACGCCGCCTGGCGCCGCGCCGGCGACATGGTGTTTCTCTCGGGAGTCATCGCCGTCGACCCCGCGGCCGGCCGCATCGTGCGCGGCTATGCCGACATTCCCGATGCCGCGGCAACGCTGATCGGCCGCACTGGCGAGTTCAGCAGCGACATCAAGGAAGGCCCGATCCTGGCGCAGAGCTGGTATGTGCTGGACGCCATCCGCCAGACCATCGAGGCCGCGGGCGGCCAGATGTCGGACGTGATCAAGCTGGTGCAGTACTTCAGGAACCTGGACCACTTTCCCCAGTACAGCCGGGTGCGCAAGCTGTTCTTCCCCGTCGAGCCCCCGGCCTCCACCGTGGTCGAGGTCAGCGCCATGCTGCCCACGCCTGAAATCCTGATCGAAGTCGAAGCCACGGCCTGGCTGCCCCAGCGCTGAACCCCCACGAAAGACCCGCTCCATGTTGCACGGCTACACCCCGCCCCACCGCTATCTGCCCTATCTGAGCTGGACCGAGATCGCCGATCTGCCCGACAAGGAAAACACCGTGATCGTGCTCGCCACGGGGGCCACGGAACAGCATGGCCCGCACCTGCCCTGCGCCGTGGACACGGTGATCAGCGCCGGTGTCGTGGGCCACGCCATGGCGCGCCTGCCCGCCGATGTGCCGGCGTTCGCGATGGCGCCCATCACCTACGGCAAGTCGGAAGAGCACCTGCACTTTCCCGGCACCGTGACGCTCAGCGGCGAGACGCTGCTGGCGACGATGAACGAGATCGGCGAGTCGGTCTACCGCGCGGGCTTTCGCAAGCTGCTGTTTGTCAACGGCCATGGCGGCCAGCCCCAGGTGATGGAGATGTGCGCGCGCGAACTGCGCCTGCGCCACGGCGACTTCATCGTCGTGCCCAGCTTCACCTGGCGCGTGCCGCATGTGGCCGGCAAGTACCTTTCGGACCGGGAGAAGAAGCTGGCCATGCATGCCGGCCATGCCGAGACCGCGCTGATGCTCGCGCTCGCGCCCGACACCGTGCACATGGAGCGCGCCGTGACCAATTACCCGCCAGTCTTTGATTCGCCGCTGCTGTCGCCCGACGGCCGGCCCGCCTGCGCCTGGAGCGCGCGCGACTTCGGCCCCAGCGGCATCATCGGCGACCCGCTGCCCGCGACCGCCGAGCAAGGCCTGGCGATTCTCGAATCGCTGGCCGTGAGCTGGGCCGCGGCCATCACCGAACTGCACCAGCTGCAATGGGCCGCGCGCCCCGAGCCCACCTGGGGCCGCGCCAACCACACCGGCCATGTGGAGCAGTCCAGCGCGCTGGCCTGAAACCTGCGAACAGCCGCCCCATCCCCTCTGTCCTGCCTCCCCGGAGTATTGCCATGATGAAGACTGCCTCCCGCCTTTCCCGACTTGGTGCAGCCGCCCTGCTCGCTCTTGGTGCCCTCGGCACCGCGCAGGCGCAGGAGAAGTTCACCTATATGACCAACTGGTATGCCCAGGCCGAGCACGGCGGCTTCTACCAGGCGCTGGCCACGGGCCTGTACAAGAAACACGGCCTGGACGCGACCATCAAGATGGGCGGCCCCCAGGTCAACATCGTGCAGATGATGGCCGCGGGCCAGGCCGACTGCGTGATGGGATCGAGCGATCTGCAGATGATCCAGATGCGCGAAGGCGGCGTGCCCGTGACCAATGTCGCCGCGGTGTTCCAGAAGGACTTGCAGGTGCTGATCGCGCATGACGACGTGAAGAAGTTCGAGGACCTCAAGGGCAAGACGATTCTGATCGGCTCCTCGGCCCAGCGCGGCTACTGGCCCTGGCTCAAGGCCAAGTACGGTTTCAGCGATTCGCAGACCCGCCCCTACACCTTCAACATCCAGCCTTTCGTTGCCGACAGGAACACCGCCCAGCAAGGCTATCTGACCTCGGAGCCGTTTGCGATTGCCAAGGCCGGCGTCAAGACCACCACGCTGATGTTCAGCGACCAGGGCTATCCCGCGTACGCGACCACGGTGTCGTGCATGGACAAGACGCTCAAGACCCGCAGCGCCGCGGTCACGGCCTTCGTCAAGGCCTCGATGGAAGGCTGGAAGAGCTACCTGGCCGACCCGGCCCCTGGCAACGCGCTGATCAAGAAGGACAACCCCAACATGAGCGACGAGCAGCTGGCCTATAGCCTGGCCAAGCTCAAGGAGCTGGGAATGATCACCGGCGGCGACGCCGCCAGCATGGGCATAGGCGTGCTGACCGACGCGCGCGCCAAGGCCAGCTACGACTTCCTGGTGCAGACCAAGCTGATCGATCCGGCCAAGGTCAAGCTCGCCGACACCTACACCACCAGCTTCGTCAAGGACCTCAAGGTTCTTCCCTGAACTTGCCTGCTGCCCTGAAACAGAGGCCTGCGGCCTCATTCATCGAAAGGCGACCATGAACATCGACGCATCCCCGCCCAGCACCGCCACGCCCGCCGTGGAAGTGCTTTCCGCCGAGAAGACCTACCCCAACGGCACGCAGGCCCTGCTGCCCGTGGACCTGTGCATAGAGGAAGGCGAGTTCGTCACCCTGCTCGGGCCCTCGGGCTGCGGCAAGAGCACGCTGCTGAAGATGGTGGCCGGCCTGCTCGAGCCCACCGACGGCCGGCTGCACCTGTGGCGCAAGCCCGTGGCGCAACTGGACGAAAGCGGCAAGAAGATGGCCTTCGTGTTCCAGTCGCCCACGCTCATGCCCTGGGCCAGCGTGCAGACCAATGTGCGTCTGCCGCTGGACCTGGCGGGCGTGGCGCGCGCCGAAGCCGATGCGCGCGTGAGCGAAGCCCTGGTCCTGGTGGGCCTGTCCAAGTTCGCCAAGGCCTTGCCGCGCGCGCTGTCGGGCGGCATGCAGATGCGGGTCTCGATCGCGCGCGGCCTGGTGACCCAGCCCGACCTGCTGCTGATGGACGAGCCGTTTGGCGCGCTCGATGAAATCACGCGCCACAAGCTCGACGCCGACCTGCTCGATCTGTGGCGCAAGAAAAAGCTCACGGTGATCTTTGTCACCCACTCCATCCACGAGGCGGTGTTTCTCTCCAGCCGCGTGGTGATGATGGCCGCGCGCCCGGGCCGGGTCGTCGAGGAATTCCATATCGATGCGCCCTATCCGCGCACGGCCGACTTCATGGTCTCGCCCGAATTCAGCCGCTACGCCAAGCAGCTGCAGGACAGCCTGCTGCGCGCCAGCGCCGATTCCACGGAGGCCTTCGCATGAGCACACCCTTTCCCTCCGCTTCCGCTGCCGTGGCCGAGGTGCCACGCGCGGTGCCCACTCCCAAGAAGGCCGCCGTGCGCGCCAAACCGGTACGCCAGCCGTTGCTGCGCCAGCCGCTGCTGTCCCAGCCGCGCGTGCAACGCGTGCTCTACCCGCTGCTGGTCGGCCTGGTGCTGATCGCGCTGTGGCAAGGCCTGGTCACGGGGCTGGAGCTGCCGCCCTATCTCGTGCCCTCGCCGCTGCTGATGCTGGAGACGCTGATCAGCGACTGGGCGCCGCTGGGCGCCTCGCTGTGGGTCACGATCAAGATCACGGTGCTGGCGTTTGTCGCGGCCACCATTGCCGGCGTGCTGATCTCCTTCCTGTTCGTGCAGAGCAAGGGCATTGAGACCGCGCTGTTTCCCTATGCGGTGCTGCTGCAGGTCACGCCCATCGTCGCCGTCGCGCCGCTGATCATCATCTGGGTCAAGGACCCGACGGCCTCGATGGTGATCTGCGCGGCCCTGGTGGCGCTGTTTCCCATCATCAGCAACACCACGCTGGGGCTGCGCAGCATAGAGCCCGACCTGCAAAGCTACTTCCAGCTCAACCGCGCGACGCGGCTGCAGACCCTGGTGCGGCTGCGCATTCCCAGCGCCCTGCCCTACTTCTTCGGCGGGCTGCGCATCTCCAGCGGCCTGGCGCTGATCGGCGCCGTCGTCGCCGAATTCGTCGCCGGCACCGGCGGCTCGGGTGCGGGACTGGCCTACCAGATCCTGCAGGCCGGCTTCCAGCTCAATATCCCGCGCATGTTTGCCGCGCTGCTGCTGATCTCGCTGACCGGCGTGGGCATGTTTGTGCTGATGGCCTGGCTTAGCCGCCTGGCGCTGGGCAGCTGGCATTCATCAGAAATCACCCCCTGAGCCGCTTCGCCGGATGGCCGGCCCCGTCTTCCCCCTCTCAACCTTCGGTGGAGGGGGGCGCCCGGCCAGGGACGGCGCCGTCGCTGCGGGGCGGCCCTTGCTCGGCGCCCCCCGCTGTCCCGTTTTTGCACGCCCACCTACATAAATCATGACATCCACCGCCGCCCATCAACTGCCCGAACAACTGCCCGAACTGGACTGGATCGCCGACCCGCTGCGCGTGGGCCGGCTGTCGCAGGACTTCGCCTGGTTCAGCCCGGTGCTCAAGCGCGAGCTGGCCGGCAAGCGTGCCGACGTCGCCGTGCGCCCGCGCACCGAGGATGAAATCCGCCAGGTGGTGGCGGCCTGCGCCAGCGCCGGCATTCCGCTCACGGTGCGCGGCAGCGGCACGGGCAACTACGGCCAGTGCACGCCACTGCATGGCGGCGTGATCCTCGACCTGTCGGGCTACAACGCCTTTGGCTGGGTGCGCGGCGGCGTCGGCCGGGCCCAGGCGGGCATACGCCTGGGCGAGTTCGACGCCCAGGCCAAGCCGATGGGCCAGGAACTGCGCTGGCTGCCTTCGACCTACCGCAGCGCGACGCTGGGCGGGCTGTTTGGCGGCGGCTTTGGCGGCGCGGGCTCGATCAACCACGGCCCGCTGGCCGCGCCCGGCAATGTGCTGGCGGTGCGCGCCATGACCGTGGAGCCCGAGCCGCAGATCATCGAGCTGCGCGGCGCCGAAGCCATGCTGCTGCACCACACCTATGGCACCAACGGCATCGTGCTGGAGCTCGAAGTCGCGCTCACGCCCACCGTCGCCTGGACCGAATGCATCGCGACCTTTGAAGACTTCGATGCGGCGCTGGAATTCGCCGACCGCTTCGGCAGCGCCCCTGGCCTGGAGAAAAAGGAAGTGTGCTTTCTGGCCGCGCCGATTCCCGACTACTTCACCAGCCTGACCGAACATCTGCCCAAGGGCTGCCATGCGGTGCTGCTGGTGGTGGCGCCGCATTCCGAGGCCGGCATGCGCGACATGGTGGCCAAATACGGCGGCGAGATCAGCTACTGCAAGACCGCCGACGAAGTGCAGACCGGCAACAAGACGCTGATCGAATACACCTGGAACCACACCACGCTGCATGCGCTGAAAGTCGACAAGGGCCTGACCTATATCCAGAGCGGCTTCAACCCCGCGCGGCGCATCGAACAGGTCAAGGCGCTCGAGGCCGCGCTGGGCGGCGAAGTGATGATGCACCTCGAGTTCCTGCGCACCAAGGAAGGCGCGTTCAACTGCAGCGGGCTGCAGATCATCCGCTACACCACCGAGGAGCGGCTCAACCAGATCATGCAGATCTACCGCGACCACGGCGTGCAGATCAACAACCCGCATGTCTACATCGTCGAGGACGGCAAGCAGAACAACCTCGACCCGGCCGTGGTCAGCACCAAGCAGCGCTTCGACCCGCTGGGCCTGCTCAATCCGGGCAAGCTGCGCAGCTGGGAAGCGGTGCAGCCACTGCGCCAGACGGCGTAAGCTCAGTCGATCTTTACACTGGCGTTCTTGACGACCTGGGCCATGCGCTGGAGTTCCGAGCGCATGAAGGCCGCCGTCGCATCGGGCGGCGTCAGCTTGATTTCATAGCCCTGGGCCACCAGCGCATTGCGCGCCTCGGGCTGGGCCAGCGTCTGCTGGAAGGCCTGGTGCAGCCGGCTGCGCTCGGCCATGGGCAGGTCCTTGGGGCCTATGGCGGCGATCCAGCCTTCCAGCGCATAGTCGGGCAGGCCCTGCTCGGCGATGGTCGGCAGATCGGGCATGGACGGCACGCGCTGCGCCGTGGTCACGCCCAGGGCGCGCAGCGTGCCGCTCTTGATATGCGGCGCCGCGGGCGCGAGCGCCACCACGGCCCACTGCACCTGGCCGCCCAGCAGGTCGTTCATCAGCATGCCCATGCCCTTGTAGGGAATGTGCTTCACGTCCAGCTTGGCCTGGTCGACCACCATGGCCGCGCCCAGGTGCAGGATGGTGCCATTGCCCGACGAACCGTAGTTGAGCGTGCCGGGCTTGGCCTTGGCCAGCGCCACCAGTTCCTGGAGATTGCGTGCCGGCAAGGCCGGGTTGGCGACCAGCACGAAGGGCGTGGCGCCAATGATGGTGATGGGCGAGATGTCCTGGATCGCGTCAAACGGGATGGCGTTGTAGACGCTGGGGTTGACCACATGGTTGTTCGACACCACGCCAATCATCGAGCCGTCCTTGGGACCGCGCACGATCTGCGCGGTGCCGGTGATGCCGCCCGCGCCCGGCAGGTTCTCTATCACCACCGGGTGGCCCACGGCCTTGGCCAGCTGGGTGCTGATCGCGCGTATCGCCCCGTCGGCGCCCGATCCGGCCGACAGCGGCAGGATCACGCGCAGTGGCTTGTCGCCCTGGGCCAGCGCGCCCAAGGGCGCGAGCAGGCTGGCCGCGGCCAGCGCGAGAAGGGTGCGGCGTGGGGTTTGGGGAAATGGCATTTTTGTCTCCTGCTGATTTTTATTGGAAATGCAAAAAAGCCTGCGCAGTGCGCAGGCTCGGGGGAACTAGACCACGGCGCCGCTGGCTTCCATGGCGCCGACCTCATCGGGGCTGTAGCCCAAGCCATCGAGCAGTTGCCGCGTGTGCTCGCCCAGCGTTGGCGGGTTGTGGCGTATGCCCGGGCGCTGGCCGTCCATGCGTATGGGCAGCAGCGTGGTGCGTGCCGTCTGGCCTGCGCGCTCGCCGTCGGTCAGCGTGATCTCGGCCAAACCGCCCGTGGCGTTCAGATGCGGGTCGTCGAACAGCTGCTCGGGCCGCACGATGGGCGCATAGGGCAGGCCATTGCGCTCGAACACTTCGGACAGATGCTCGGTGCTGTAGGCCGCGAGGCGCCGGCGCAGCTCGGGCAGCAGCGTGGGGCGCGCGCGCACGCGGTCGTTGTTGGTCGCATAAGCCGGGTCGGCCTGCAGATCGCCAAAGCCCATGGCCTGGCACAGCGTGTTCCACTGCGCGTCGCTCACGGCGGCAAGGAAGATCTGGCCGTTGTCCTTGACGCTGAACACGTCGTAGACCGCCCAGGCCGAGATGCGATCAGGCATGGGCGCGGCGGCTTCGCCCGTGACGGCGTACTGCATCATGTGCTGGCCGACCAGGAACACATTGTTCTCGAACAGCGCCGAGTCGACTTCCTGGCCACGGCCGGTGGTGGCGCGCTGCATCAGTGCCGCCATCGCGCCAATGGCGCCAAACATGCCGCCCATGATGTCGTTGACGCTCGCGCCCGCACGCAGCGGGTCGCCGGGGCGGCCGGTCATGTAGGCCAGCCCGCCCATCATCTGCACCACTTCATCGAGCGCCGTGCGCTGCTCGTAGGGGCCGGGCAGAAAGCCCGCATGGTTCACATAGATCAGGCGCTCGTTGAGGCGCGACAGCGCGCTGTAGTCGAGGCCGTACTTCTTCATCACACCGGGCTTGAAGTTCTGCACCACCACATCCGCTGACGAGGCCAGGCGGATCGCGGCCTGCAGGCCGTCGGGGTGGCGCAGGTCCAGCGCAATGCTTTTCTTGTTGCGGTTGAACATGGGAAAGAAGCCCGCGCCCGCTCCCAGCAGATGGCGCGTGCGGTCACCGTCGACGGGCTCGACCTTGATCACCTCGGCGCCCAGATCGGCCAGCACCATGCCACAGGTCGGCCCCATGACCATATGGGAAAACTCCACCACGCGCAGCCCTGCCAGCGGCAGCGCCGTGGCTCCGGCTGCGGCCTTCAAATTCTCAGTCATCGCATTCCATTCAAAACCGGCTCAGGCAGCCACGGCTGCCGCGCCATTCATCACCTGTGGCAGACCTGCCTGCCACAGCACACCATGCAGGGTCTCCCCCGGTAACCAGGCCCCGAGTTGCCGGCGCAATGCCAGCAGGGCCGGTACATCCAATCCCGTGACCACACCCATGCGTTCGAGCATGAACGCCAGGTCTTCGGTCGTCACATTGCCGCTGGCGCCCGGGGCATGCGGGCAGCCGCCAATGCCGGCCAGGCAGGCATCGAAGCGTTCAATGCCGGTCTGCCAGGCCGCATAGGCATTGACCAATCCCATGCCCCGCGTATCGTGGAAATGCGCGCAGGCCAGCTTGTCGCCGACTTCCCGCCGCGCCGCTTCAAACAGCCGGCGCACCATTTCCGGGTCGGCAAAGCCTACCGTATCGGCCAGGCTCACGCGATCGGCGCCCGCATCGAGCAGCGCCACCATCAACCGCAATACTTCCTGCGGCGCGACTTCGCCCTGGAGCGTACAGCCAAATGCGGTACCCACACCGCCTTCGATCAGCGTCGCATGGCCACCCACATCGCGCTGGGCGCGGATGCGCGCCACTTCGGCCACCACTTCGTCAGGCGTCTTGCGCAGGTTCGCCAGGCTGTGCGCGCGGCTCGCCGACAGCGGCACCACCAGCAGATCGGCGCCGCATTCGAGCGCGCGCTCAGCGCCCTTGAGGTTGGGCACCAGCACCGACGCCACCAGACCGGGCAGCGTCCTGGCATGGGCCAGCACTTCGGCGGTGTCGGCAAGCTGCGGCAGCAGCCGCGCAGGCACGAAGGAGCCGACCTCGATCTCGCGCTGGCCTGCGGCATAGGCGGCGTCTATCCAGGCGATCTTGTGCGCCGTGGGCAGCGTCGACTGCAGGCTTTGCAGGCCGTCGCGCAGGCCGACTTCGCGGATCACCGCCCGGCGCGGACCTGAAGCGGCAGAGGAAGCAGTGGACGGCATGCAGTCTCCAAATCGTTTTCATTAGGGAATGCGAGGATTCTAGGAATTCCTGGCCGGAACGGATAATCAATTTTGGAAGCTCTAGCCTTCCGAAACGGAATACCTAAACCCCCTGCCCCCATGCGCGACCTGGACCTGACCACCCTGCGGCTGTTTGTTGCCGTCTGCGAGCAGCGCAGCATTGCCGCCGCGGGCCTGCAGCAGGCCATGGTCGGCTCGGCCATCAGCAAGCGGCTGGCCCAGCTCGAATACCAGGTCGGCACGGCGCTGCTGGTGCGCAAGCGCCGCGGCGTGCAGCCCACGCCCGCGGGCGAAACCCTGCTCGAGCATGCGCGGGCACTGCTGGCGCGCAGCGCGCTGATCGAGCGCGACATGGCCGGCTATGCGCAGGGCACGCGCGGCCATGTGCGCCTGCTGGTCACGGCCTCGGTGATGGCCGAGTCGCTGGCCGACGATGTCGCGGCCTTTCTGCAGGCGCCGGGCCACCAGCAGATCCAGGTCAGCCTCGAGGAGCGCGTGAGCCCCGAAGTCGCGCGCGGCGTGCGCGAAGGCAGCGCCTCGGTCGGCATTTGCTGGGACGCAGCCGACCTCGACGGCCTCGAGACCCAGAGCTACCGCGGCGACCATCTGGCGATCTGTGCCCACGCCAGCCACCCGGTGGCCGCATTGGAGCGCGTGCATTTTGCCGACGTGCTCGACTACGAATACGTGAACATGCCCGCGCTCAGCGCCGTGCAGCAGATGCTCACGCGCGCCGCCGCCGTGCAGGGCAAGCTATTGCAGCACCGCATGCAGGTCTCGCATTTCGAGGCCGCGCTGCGCGTGGTGCGCGCCAACCTGGCGATCAGCGTGATGCCGGCCGAAATCGCCCAACCCTTTGCCCAGGCCTATGGCCTGCGCCTGGTGCCGCTGGCCGACGAATGGGCGCAGCGGCGCTTCGCGATCTGCTACCGCCGCCAGGATCTGCTGAGCCCCGCGGCGCGGCTGCTGGTCGCGCATCTGCATGCCTGCGGGCCGGCCCAGGATGGCGCGCGCTAGCCTGCGCAGGCATCGTGGCGCCGCAGCAACGTTTGCCAGAATTCTTGGGGATTTCCGCTTGTCTGCGTATGGCAGATATGGCTCTGGAGCTACCAAACTTGTAGCAAGATAGTTTCCACGCTATAGTCAATCACGACTTGGCGACGCGCGTGCCGCACCGCTGAAACACCCATCGCGCAAGGAGAAGCGTTCCATGAGCCCCAAGGAAAATGTCGCCATCAACCAGCTGTTCGAGCGGCTCGAATGCCGTTACGCACTGCGGGTGCTGTGGGCGCTGCGCGACGGGCATCCGCAGACCTTCCGGCTGCTGCAGGACAGCGTGGGCGGCATCACGCCCAACACGCTCAACACCCGCATCAAGGAGTTGCGCGAATGTGGTCTGCTCGAGCATGGCAGCGACGGCTACATCGTGACGTCCACGGGCCAGGACCTGCTCAAACGGCTCAGCGACGTGCAGGCTTTTGCCAACCGCTGGGTTTCGGCCCGCGCCAAGAAGTAAAGTACGACATGGCGACGCACGCGGCTGTCTGCGCTGCGCACCCCTTTACCAACTTTACCAACGCATCTCATCAAGGATCTCTCATGGCTTTCACCACTACCGCATCCGGCCTGCAATACGAAGACACCGTTGTCGGCGAAGGCGCCGAAGCCAAGCTCGGCGGCAACGTCACCGTGCATTACACCGGCTGGCTCTACAACGAAGGCGTGCAAGGCGCCAAGTTCGACTCCAGCAAGGACCGCAAGGACCCCTTTGTGTTCCCCCTCGGCGCCGGCATGGTCATCAAGGGCTGGGACGAAGGCGTGCAGGGCATGAAGGTCGGCGGCGCGCGCACGCTGATCATCCCCGCCGCCCTGGGCTACGGCGCACGCGGCGCGGGCGGTGTGATTCCCCCGAACGCCACGCTCAAGTTCGACGTTGAACTGCTCGCGGTATAAAAAGCACCCCCTGAGACGCTGCGCGTCTTCCCCCTCTCAACCTTCGGTGGAGGGGGGCGCCCGGCTAGGGACGGCAGCCTCGGTGCGGGGCGGCCCTTCCTCGCTGCCTCTATGCTGGGGCACGCCAGTTTCAAAACTTTCGCCCCAAGCATTGGTAGAGTGGAAGTGTTCTGCTCAACCGGTAGAAACGAAAAAAGCGGCCTAGGCCGCTTTTTTCATGGGACAACCGCTGCTCAGCGGGCAGCCGCGAGTTGCTGCCAGGTGGCAACGACGCTGTCCGGGTTCAGCGAGATCGAGGCAATGCCCTGATCCGCCAGCCACAGCGCGAAGTCGGGGTGGTCCGAAGGGCCCTGGCCGCAGATGCCCACGTACTTGCCCTTGGCCAGGCAGGCGGCGATCACGCTTTCCAGCAGCTTCTTGACCGCGGGATCACGTTCGTCGAAGTCGGCGGCCAGCAGCTCCAGGCCGGAGTCGCGGTCCAGGCCCAGCGTCAGCTGGGTCAGGTCGTTGGAGCCGATGGAGAAGCCGTCGAAGTGCTCGAGGAACTCTTCGGCCAGGATGGCGTTCGAGGGCACTTCGCACATCATGATCAGCTTCAGGCCGTTGTCACCACGCTTGAGGCCGTTGTCGGCCAGCAGCTGGTTCACGCGCTCGGCCTGCTTGAGCGTGCGCACGAAGGGGATCATGATCTGCACGTTGGTCAGGCCCATGTCCTCGCGCACGCGGCGCAGGGCTTCGCATTCCATCTTGAAAGCTTCGCCGAAGTCGGCGCTGATGTAGCGCGCCGCGCCGCGGAAACCCAGCATCGGGTTCTCTTCCTCGGGCTCGTAGCGGCTGCCGCCAATCAGCTTGCGGTATTCGTTGGACTTGAAGTCCGACATGCGCACGATGACCGGCTTGGGGTAGAACGCGGCGGCAATCGTCGCCACGCCTTCGGCGACCTTGTCGACATAGAACGCGCGTGGCGAGGCGTGGCCGCGGGCCACGGATTCCACGGCCTTCTTCAGGTCGGCATCGACGGCGGGGTAGTCCAGGATGGCCTTGGGGTGCACGCCGATGTTGTTGTTGATGATGAACTCGAGACGCGCCAGGCCCACGCCGTCGTTGGGCAGCTGCGCGAAGTCGAAGGCCAGCTGGGGATTGCCGACGTTCATCATGATCTTGGTCTTGATCTCGGGCATCGCGCCGCGCTGCACTTCGGTGACTTCGGTCTCGATCAGGCCGTCGTAGATCTTGCCGGTGTCGCCTTCGGCGCAGGACACGGTCACCAGCGTGCCGGCCTTGAGCAGGTCGGTGGCGTTGCCGCAGCCGACAACGGCCGGGATGCCCAGTTCACGCGCGATGATGGCCGCGTGGCAGGTACGGCCCCCGCGGTTGGTGACGATGGCCGAAGCCCGCTTCATCACCGGCTCCCAGTTGGGATCGGTCATGTCGGTGACCAGCACGTCGCCGGGCTGGACCTGGTCCATCTGCGAGATGTCGCTGACCAGGCGCACCGGGCCGGTGCCGATCTTCTGGCCGATGGCGCGGCCTTCGGCCAGCACGGCGCCCGTGCCCATCAGCTTGTAGCGCAGTTCGGCCTGGCCCTTGGACTGGCTCTTCACGGTTTCAGGACGCGCCTGCAGGATGTAGATCTGACCGTCGGTGCCGTCCTTGCCCCACTCGATGTCCATGGGACGGCCGTAGTGGTCCTCGATCACCAGCGCGTAGCGCGCCAGCTGCTCGACATCGGCGTCGGACAGCGAGTAGCGGTTGCGCAGCTCGTGGGCGACATCGGTGGTCTTGACCAGCTTGCCGCTGGCGGCCTTTTCCTCGGGCGAGGCAAACACCATCTGCACCAGCTTGGAGCCCAGGTTGCGGCGGATCAGCGCCTTGTTGCCCGCCTTGAGCATGGGCTTGTGCACATAGAACTCGTCGGGGTTCACGGCGCCCTGCACCACGGTCTCGCCCAGGCCATAGCTCGAGGTGATGAACACCACGTCTTCAAAGCCCGATTCGGTGTCGATGGTGAACATCACGCCGGCGGCGCCGGTGTCCGAGCGCACCATGCGCTGCACGCCGGCCGACAGGGCCACGACGTCGTGGGCAAAGCCCTTGTGCACGCGGTAGGAGATGGCGCGGTCGTTGTACAGCGAGGCGAACACTTCCTTCATCTTGTGCAGCACGTCGTCGATGCCCACCACGTTGAGGAAGGTTTCCTGCTGGCCGGCAAACGAGGCGTCGGGCAGATCTTCGGCCGTGGCCGAGGAGCGCACGGCAAACGATGCCTGGTCATTGCCCGCGCTCAGCGTGGCAAAGGCTTCGGCAATGGCTTTTTGCAGATCGGCGGGGAAAGGCTGGTTCTCGACCATGGCGCGGATTTCCGCACCGACGGCGGCCAGCGCGCGCACGTCTTCGATATCGAGCGCCGCCAGCTTGGCGTTGATGCGGTCGGCCAGGCCTTCGAAGGCCAGGAATTCGCGGAAGGCATGGGCCGTGGTCGCGAAGCCCGTGGGCACCTTCACGCCTTCGGGCAGCTGGGAAATCATCTCGCCCAGCGAGGCGTTCTTGCCACCGACCAACTCGACGTCGGTCATTCGCAGTTTCTCGAAAGGAACGACCAGGGCGGTCGCTTCAAACAGTGCAGACATGGGAAAGCTCCAAAGTTAAAAATCGTTGCGACCGCGCCAGCCGGTGACGCGGGGGTCCGATCCATGCCCTGCGCTGCAGGCTTTGCTCTTGTCGTTGTGGGCCAGCGACGGGCATGGACGTGAAATTGGGAATAATGGGCGCCATTGTAGGCCCGCGACCCTTGTCCGCGCGCTTGGCTCGTTAATCACTTCTTTCCCCAGAGCACCATGCACACGCGCACTGTATTCCTGATCTCCGACGGCACGGGCATCACCGCCGAGACCTTCGGCAAAGCCCTGATGACCCAGTTCGATGTGACTGCGCGCTTCGTGCGCATTCCCTTTGTCACCACCGTGGACAAGGCGCACCAGACCGTGCGCCAGATCAACCACACCGGCGAAGTGGAAGGCAAGAAGCCCATCGTCTTCACGACGCTGGTCGACATGGAAATCGTCGATGTCATCCGCGAGAACTGCAAGGGCATGCTGATGGACATGTTCGGCACCTTCGTCAACCCGCTGGAGGAAGAGCTAGGCCTCAAATCCCATCACCGCGTCGGGCGTTTCTCGGACATCAGCCAGAGCAAGGAATACCTGGATCGCATGGAAGCCATCAACTTCAGTCTGGCGCATGACGACGGCCAGACCCACCACGACCTCGCCGGCGCCGATGTGATCCTGGTCGGCGTGAGCCGCAGCGGCAAGACCCCGACCAGCCTCTACCTGGCCATGCAGTTCGGCATGAAGGTCGGCAACTACCCGCTGATTCCCGAGGACTTCGAGCGCCGCCAGCTGCCGCCGGCGCTGCTGCCGCTGCGCAAGAAGCTGTTCGGCCTGTCTATCGACCCCCAGCGCCTGTCCGACATCCGCAACGAACGCCGTCCTAACTCGCGCTACGCCGCGCTGGAGAACTGCCGCCACGAAGTCGCCGAGGCCGAGGCCATGATGCGCCGCACGGGCATACGCTGGCTGTCGAGCACCAACAAGTCGATCGAGGAAATCGCGACCACCATCCTGCAGGAGGTAAAACCCGAACGATTGGGTTACTGAATGAAAAAGGACTGCCGCGGCAGTCCTTTTTACTTCAGATGCTGGGGCCCGCCGGCGCCGGGCCGCCCCAAGCCGGCGGACGGCCTCTGGGGGCTTCGCCCCCCAGCGCGGCTACGCGCAGCGAGCAAGCGTGGGGGCCATAAGCCGGCGCCGGGCCGCCCCAAGCCGGCGGACGGCCCCCTCGGGGGGCAGCGGCTACGCGCAGCGAGCAAGCGTGGGGGCCCGACTTCAATGGCGGATCAGATGGTCGAAGGCCGACAGCGCGGCCGTCGCCCCGGCACCCGCGGCAATGACGATCTGCTTGTACGGCACATCCGTGCAGTCGCCCGCCGCAAACACGCCCGGCACATTGGTGTGGCCCTTGGCGTCGATGATGATTTCACCGAAGCGCGTCAGCTCGACCGTGCCCTTGAGCCAGTCGGTATTGGGCAGCAGGCCGATCTGCACGAAGATGCCTTCGAGCGCCACATCCTGCACGCTGCCCGAGACCCGGTCCTTGTAGGTCAGGCCAGTGACCTTCTTGCCGTCGCCGTTGACCTGCGTGGTCTCGGCATTGACGATCACCGTGACGTTGGCCAGGCTGCGCAGCTTGCGCTGCAGCACGGCATCGGCACGCAGCTCGGCACCGAACTCCAGCAGCGTCACATGCTTGACCAGGCCGGCCAGGTCGATCGCGGCCTCGACGCCCGAGTTGCCGCCGCCGATCACGGCCACGGGCTTGCCCTTGAACAGCGGGCCGTCGCAATGCGGGCAGTAGGTCACGCCCTTGGTGCGGTAGGTGTCCTCGCCGGGCACGTTCATGTTGCGCCAGCGCGCACCGGTCGACAGGATCACGGTCCTGGAGCGCAGCGTCGCGCCGGACTCGAGTTCCACCGTCACCAGGCCGCCCTCTTCGCTGGCCGGAATCAGCGCCTTGGCACGCTGCAGGTTCATGATGTCGACCTCATAGTCGCGCACATGGCGATCCAGCGCCGCGGCAAACTGCGGGCCTTCGGTCTTCTGCACCGAGATGTAGTTCTCGATGTCCACGGTGTCGAGCACCTGGCCGCCCAGGCGTTCCGCGGCAATGCCGGTACGGATGCCCTTGCGCGCCGCATAGACGGCTGCAGCCGCGCCGGCGGGGCCGCCACCGACGATCAGCACATCGAAGGCTTCCTTGGCGCTGATCTTCGCGGCTTCGCGCACTGCTGCGCCGCTGTCGACCTTGGCGACGATCTCGGCAAGCTCCATGCGGCCCTGGCCAAAGCGTTCGCCGTTGACGAACACCGTGGGCACGCCCATGATTTCGCGCGCTTCGATCTCGCTCTGGAACAGTGCGCCATCAATCGCGGTGTGCGTGATGTTGGGGTTGAGCACGCTCATCAGGTTCAGCGCCTGCACCACGTCGGGGCAGTTGTGGCACGACAGCGAGTAGTAGGTCTCGAAATGCAGCGGCGTGTCGATGGCGCGGATCTGTTCCAGCAGTTCCGCCGATTCCTTGGACGGGTGGCCGCCGACCTGCAGCAGGGCCAGCACCAGCGAGGTGAATTCATGGCCCAGCGGCACGCCGGCAAAGCGCACGCCGGTGTTCACGCCCGGGTTGCTGATCAGGAACGAAGGCTTGCGCGCATCGGCGTCGGGGCTTTCGACCACGGTGATCTTGTCGCTGAGCGCGACCAGGTCGGCCAGCAGGGATTTGACTTCGCCGGACGCCTTGGAATCATCGAGCGAGGCGACGATCTCCAACGGCTTTTGCACGCGTTCGAGGTAGGCCTTGAGTTGGGTCTTGAGTGTGGCGTCGAGCATAATAGTCAAATCCTATTAAATTATAATATCGATAGTTATTGTTCTAGAGCTTCAAAAAAAGCCCGGATCGCCCCGGGCTTTCAGAGCAAAGGCTTAGATCTTGCCGACCAGGTCCAGCGAAGGAGCCAGGGTGGCTTCGCCTTCGTGCCACTTGGCGGGGCAGACTTCACCGGGGTGGGCGGCGACGTACTGGGCAGCCTTGACCTTGCGCAGCAGCTCGGTGGCATCGCGGCCAATGCCTTCGGCGGTGATTTCCACGGCCTGGATCACGCCCTGGGGGTCGATGATGAAGGTGCCGCGGTTGGCCAGGCCCTGGTCAGCGCGCAGGATCTCGAAGTTGTTCGAGATCGCCATGGTCGGGTCACCGATCATGGTGTACTGGATCTTGGCGATGGTTTCCGAAGCGTCGTGCCAGGCCTTGTGCACGAAATGGGTGTCGGTGGACACGGAGAAGATCTCCACGCCCATCTTCTGGAATTCTGCGTAGTGGTCAGCCACGTCGCCCAGCTCGGTGGGGCAGACAAAGGTGAAGTCGGCGGGGTAGAACACAAACACGGCCCACTTGCCCAGCACGTCCTTTTCAGTGATGTCGATGAACTTGCCGGCCTTGAATGCGCTGGCCTTGAAAGGTTTGATTTCGGTATTGATGACGGACATGGTTTCTTTCCTTTTAAGTGATTCGACTGAACACAGGTATGCAGTTTAGAGCTTTCACAGGATATATCCAATCAATTGACTTTATTATGTCAATTGAATTTGACTATTAAATATCACGATTCATAGCAGCATCCGGCAGCCAGCAACGCAAACGCGAGTCATCATCAAACGCAGACAGACCGAAGTTGCAGGGACAAGCCCTTACAAGTGCCTGCAGACCAGCGACAATCAAGCTATTCACACAAGCGAAGGAGCCCCCATGAAAGGCGATCAACAAGCCATTGCCCACCTGCAGGCACAACTGAAGAATGAGCTCACGGCCATCAACCAGTACTTCCTGCACTACCGCATGTACAAACATTGGGGCTTCGACAAGCTGGCCAAGAAGGAATATGCGGAATCGATAGGCGAGATGAAGCACGCCGACTGGCTGATGGACCGCATCTTCACGCTGGACGGCCTGCCCAACCTGCAGGACCTGGGCAAGCTGCAGATCGGCGAAGACGTGCCGGAATGCCTGGCCTGCGACCTGCGCCTGGAGCTGGGCGCGCAGCAGACCATCAAGGACGGCATTGCCCACTGCGAGTCCGTGCGTGACTATGTCTCGCGCGACCTGCTGCAAAAGATCCTCGACGACACGGAAGAGCACATCGACTTCCTCGAGACCCAGCTGGACCTGATCCAGAAGGTCGGCGTGCAGAACTACCTCCAGTCGCAAATGGGCGAGCTGGAGTAAAGCTTTCGCCGCAGAAATTGAAAGCGGGCCGCATGGCCCGCTTTTTTTATGGCTGCTTGTCCCTGAATGCGATGCAGCCCGCCAATCTCGATATGCTCGCCCCCATGCAGAATCCGCCCGACAAGCCCCCCGCACCGCCGAAGCAGGCCAACAACCCCTTGCATGGCCTGACCCTGGCCGCCATTGTCGAAGCCTTGCAGCTGCACTACGGCTGGGAAGAACTCGCGCGGCTGGTACCCATCCGCTGCTTCCAGAGCCAGCCCAGCGTCAACTCCAGCCTCAAGTTCCTGCGCCAGACGCCCTGGGCGCGCGAAAAGGTCGAAGGCCTGTACCTGTTCATGCTGCGCGAGCAGCGCAGAAAAAAAATCACCCCCTGAGCGACTTCGTCGCTTCCCCCTCTCAACCTTCGGTGGAGGGGGACGGCACCCTCGCTGCGGGGCGGCCCTTGCTCGGCGCCCCAGCCTGGGCCGCGCCCGCTTCAAACGCTGTGACCATTAGTTCGGCACCAGAAAGTCCCGGCTGATGTCCGAACCCAGCGAATAGACGCGCTCCAGGAACTGCGTCAGATACGCATGCAGTCCCGTGGCCAGAATTTCGTCGATGCGCGCATAGCGCAGATCGACCAGCAGACGGCCGGCCTTGCGCTGGGTTTCGCCCGACTGTTCATTGGCGACCAGGGTCAGATTCGCGACCACTTCCTGCATGCTGGCCAGCAGCGAGCGCGGCATGTCGGGGCGCAGCATCAAGAGCTCGGCCACGCGCTCGGGCGTGATCACGTCGCGGTAGACCTTGCGGTAGACCTCGAAGGCCGAGACGCTGTGCAGCAGCGTGCTCCAGTGGTAGTAATCGAACTGCGCCGCCGCGCCGGCGCCGCGCGCGCTGCCGTGGTAGTCGCGCTCGATGGCGTGGAATTTCACATCCAGCAGGCGCGCGGTGTTGTCGGCGCGCTCCAGCGCCGTGCCCAGGCGCAGGAAGTGATAGGCGTCGTCCTGCAGCATGGTGCTTTGCGTGACGCCGCGCGCGAGATGGGAGCGGTCCTTGACCCATTCGAAGAACCGCGCCGGGTCGCGCTCGAAGGCGCCGCCGTCGATCTGCTTACCCAGTTCCAGCCAGGTCTGGTTGTGCGTTTCCCAGACTTCGGTGGTCAGCGCGCCGCGCACCGCGCGCGCGTTCTCGCGCGCGGCACGCAGGCAGGAAACGATGGAGGCGCTGTTGTCGGGATCGCAGACCATGAAGTGCAGCACTTCGTCGCGCGTGAATTCGTCGTGGGTTTCCTGGTAGGCCGGCACCAGCTCGCTGATCGACAGCACGCCCTGCCAGGCCTTTTGCGCCTGGCGCGAGGCCTGCGGCAGCATCGAGGTGTCATAGGTCACGTTGAGCAGCCGCGCGGTGTTCGCGGCGCGCTCGATGTAGCGTGACATCCAGTACAGATGGTCGGCGGTACGGCTCAGCATGCGGCGCTCCCTTCGGCCAGGTCGGTTTGTTCTTCTTCGAGCACCCAGGTGTCCTTGGTGCCTCCGCCCTGCGATGAATTGACCACCAGCGAGCCTTCCTTCAAGGCCACGCGGGTCAGCCCGCCAGCCACCATCTTCACGGTCTTGCCGCTGAGCACGAACGGCCGCAGATCGATATGGCGCGGCGCGATGCCGCTTTCCACATAGGTCGGGCAGCTCGACAGGCTCAGCGTCGGCTGGGCGATATAGCCCGCCGGGTTGGCCACCAGCACGCGCCGGAAATCCTCGATCTCGGCGCGCGTCGCGGCCGGGCCGATCAGCATGCCGTAGCCGCCGGCGCCATGCACTTCCTTGACCACCAGTTCATCGAGATGGTCCAGTACGTAGGCCAGGTCGTCGCTCTTGCGGCACATCCAGGTCGGCACGTTGGACAGCAGCGGTTGCTCGCCCAGGTAGAAACGGATCATGTCCGGCACATAGGGGTAGACCGACTTGTCGTCGGCAATGCCCGTGCCGACCGCGTTGCAGATCGCCACATTGCCCGCGCGATAGGCGCGCATCAGGCCGGCGCAGCCCAGCGTGGAGTCGGAGCGGAACACTTCGGGATCGAGAAAGTCGTCGTCCAGCCGGCGGTAGATCACATCGACGCGGCGCAAGCCTTGCGTGGTGCGCATGAAGACCGCCTCGTCCTGGACCAACAGATCCTGCCCTTCGACCAGCTCCACGCCCATCTGCTGGGCCAGGAAGGCATGTTCGAAATAGGCGCTGTTGTGCATGCCCGGGGTCAGAACCACCACCGTCGGCTGGGCCGCGCTGGCAGGCGCGACGGCGCGCAGCGTGTCGAGCAGCATGTCGGGGTAATGCGCGACCGGCGCCACCGCGTGCTGGGCAAACAGATCGGGAAACAGCCGCATCATCATGCGCCGGTTCTCCAGCATGTAGGAGACGCCCGAGGGCACGCGCAGATTGTCTTCGAGCACGAAGTACTCGCCCGTGCCGTCGGTATTCGCGGCACGCACGATGTCGATGCCCGCGATCTGGGCATAGATGTCGCCCGGCACCTTGACGCCGGCCATTTCGGGGCGGTACTGGGCGTTGTCGAGAATCAGGTCGGTAGGCACGATGCCGGCGCGCAGGATTTCCTGGCCATGGTAGACATCGTGGATGAAACGGTTGAGCGCCGTGGCGCGCTGCGCCAGGCCGCGCTGCAGGTGCGTCCATTCCGCCGCGGGAATGATGCGCGGGATCAGATCAAACGGTATGAGCCGTTCCTGACCGGCACCTCCCTCGTCCTTGGCGCCGTAGACGGCAAAGGTGATGCCGACGCGGCGGAAAATCATTTCCGCCTCGGCACGCCGCGCCTCCATGATTTCACCGGGCTGGCGTGCGAGCCATTGGCGGTAGGTTTTGTAGTGCGCCCGCACATCACTGCCCTCGAAGGGTGTGGCTGCATACATTTCGTCGAATCTGTCCATCAGCGGAGTCTCCTGCAACCATCCAAGCAAGCTTCGGGCCTGCTGTGGCCGCGCGCTTGTCCAGACTGCAGTGTATCCAGCGTCGGCCCATCCTCAGGTAGGTCGAAAGCCACTAATTTCAGGGACCTGCCTGCCAATAGCGTGGCTGCTGCCGGCGCTCGCAATCGATGTGCCATGGCCGCGCCGAAGACCACAGCGCCGCACCACAGTCGGCGCTGGTCACGGGGTGCACGCCTTGGTCCCGATAGCGCTGCATCACAGGCGCGGCCGGGTGGCCATAGCGGTTGCGGTAGCCAGCCTGCACCACGGCGTGGCGCGGCGCCACCGCGGCAATCCATTCGGCGCTCGACGAGGTCTTGCTGCCATGGTGCGGCACCAGCAGCCAGTCGGCACGCAGCGGTGCGCCCTGCGCCAGCAGCGCAGCCTCCTGCGCTCGCTCGATATCGCCCACGAGCAAGGCCGCGGCGCCATTGGCCGCAACCACGCGCAGCACGCAGCTGCGGGTATTGGGCGTGGCCTTGGCCGGTCGCCGCGGTCTGCTCCTGCTCCTGACCACCGGCACCGGCCCCTGGGCCATGGCCGGCAGCGGGTGCAACACCTCGAACGCCACCCCGTCCCAGGACCAGCGCTGGCCCGCGGCACAGGCGGTGACCGTGCGCTGTACCGCCAGCGGCCATTCGGGGCTCACCGCGCCGTGCAGCGCGGCCTGGGGCTGGGCGCGCCGCACCGACGCCGCGCCGCCGGTATGGTCGTTGTCGCCATGGCTCAGCATCAGCATGTCGAGGCGCTCGCCCTGGGCGCGCAGCAAGGGCAGCAGCACGCGCTGTCCCGCATCGCTGTCCGGGCCGTAGCGCGGGCCGGTGTCATACAGCAGGCTGTGCGAGCGCGTGCGCACCAGCACCGCGTTACCCTGCCCCACGTCGGCGGCCAGCAGCGTGAACGCGCCATGCACCGGCCGCAGCGGCTGCCACCACAGCGCGGGCAGCAGCAGCGGCGCGCCCAGCAGTCGCAGCGGCCAGGGCAGGCGCAGTACCAGCCAGACGCCGCCAGCCACGGCCGCGAGCGCCGCCCACAGCGGGGCTGCGGGCAGGAACAGCTGCGCCGCGGGCGCCTGCGCCAGCCAGCCCAGCCCGGCGTTCAAGGGCAGCACGCTGGCCGTGGCCAGATGCCACAGCGGCGCCCAGCACATGCCCGCCAGCGCCAGCGGCGTGACCACCAGCGTGACCCAGGGAATCGCCAGCAGATTCGCCAGCGTACCCACCAGCGAGATCTGGCCAAACAGCAGCAGGCCCAGCGGCGTGAGCGCGAGCGTGACCACGGCCTGGGTGCGCAGCAGCGCCAAGGCCTGGGCAACAAGGCCCTTTTGCGTGCCCGGCGCCCCAGGCGCTGACGCCGACGCCGCAAACAGCACGCCCACGGCGACAAAACTGAGCCAGAAACCTGGCTGCCACAGCGCCCAGGGATCGGCCAGCACCACGGCGGCCAGGGCCAGCAGCCAGACCTGATGCCAGGGCCAGCGCGCACCCGCCAGGCGCAGCGCCGCGACCACGGTCAGCATCACGGCGGTGCGCTGCGCGGGCAGGCCCCAGCCGCTGAGCAAGGCATACATCAGCGCCAGCAGCACGCCACCGACCAAGGCCGCGGTGGGCGCGGGCAGCCACAGGCACAGACGCGCCGAGCGTCGCCAGGCGCGGCCCAGCAGCGCCGCCGCGAGCCAGGCAAACAGCGTGATGTGCAAGCCGGAAATGCTCATCAGATGCGCCACGCCCGTGGCGCGAAACAGCTCCCAGTCGCGCGTGCCTATGGCCTGCTGGTCACCCACGACCAGCGCCGCGACCACGCCGCGCGCGCGTTGCCAGGCCTCGGGCGCCACCGACCCCAGCCATGGGCTGCGCAGCATCGCCGGCATGGCGCGCTCGGCGACGATGGCATCGCGCAGCCGCTGGCGCAGCAGCGCCACGGGGTGGCGCCAGGTCTGCGCCAGGCGCTGCGGCGCAGCCTGCGCCGGGCCGTCGCGCACATAGCCCGTGGCCTGCACGCCCTGCTCCCAGAGCCACAGCTCCTGGTCGAAGCCATGCGGGTTGCGCAGGCCGTGCGCTGCCTTGAGCCGCACCGTCATGGACCAGCGTTCGCCCGCCACCAGCGGCAGCGGTGCCTTGCGCGCGCCGGGCCGCTCTGCGCTGCCCGGGCCCGGCCAGCTCAGCTCGACCAGCGGCGGCACCGGCAGCGCCGCGCCGGCCGCAGCGCCCGCGTGTTCGGCCTGCTCGACGGCCAGACGAAAGCGCAGGCCCCAGGGCGCGGGCCCGGGCATGGCCGCCACGATTCCGGTCAGGCGCAGATCCCGGCCTTCAAGCGCGGCATCGAGCGCCTGCGCCTGAAAGCCCAGCGCGCGTGCGCCGCAGCCCGCGGCCATGGCACAGGCCGCAGCCAGCGCATACAACAGCCAGGGCAGGGACCGGGGCCAGGCACGGATACGCTGGCAGATGACCCATGCCGTGCCGCCCAGCGTGAGGCCCGCGAGCAGCAGCACCGCATAAGCATGCGGATGCCACAGCGCCGGCTGCGTGACCTGCCAGGCCGCGCCCGCCACCAGTCCGACAAGCGCAGCCTGACAACCGTCCCAGGGCAGCAGCGGCCGGGCGCGGGTGGGCAGGGGGCGGAGCGCGGCGCTCATGGCGCAGATGCTAGCCACGGCCATCCTGCGGCGCCAAGCCCCCAGCCCCCCTGCCCTTGCGCCCAGCAATGGCTCTTTCACGCCGTGCCTATGTCACACTTCAGCGAGACTTATTTCCCCGAAATCTTGCAAAGGAAACCGTGATGAGCGTTTACAACAAGCTGAATGAACTGCAGATCGAGCTGCCCGCGCTGGCCGTGCCTGCCGCCGCCTATCTGCCCTATGTGCAGACCGGTTCGCTGGTGTTCCTGAGCGGTCATATCGCCAAGAAGGACGGCAAGGTCTGGGCCGGCCAGCTGGGCCGCAACATCACGACCGAAGAAGGCCAGGCCGCGGCGCGCGCCGTGGCCATCGACCTGCTGGGCACGCTGCAGCATGCGGCCGGCGGCGACCTCAATCGCGTGCAGCGCATCGTCAAGGTGATGAGCCTGGTGAACTCCACCGGCGACTTCACCGAACAGCACCTGGTCACCAATGGCTGCAGCGAACTGCTGGGCGAAGTCTTCGGCACGCGCGGCCAGCATGCGCGCAGCGCATTTGGCGTGGCGCAGATCCCCATGGGCGCCTGCGTGGAAATCGAACTGATCGCGGAACTGGCCTGAGTTCGGGCAGGCACGGCCGGCGCCCTGGCTGCCTGCCTCATGCCGGCGGGACGCGGCAAAGCTTGCTGACGCCGTACCCGCAGGCGCTGAACTTTATCTGCAGCGTTGCCACATAAGCTCAAAGACAGAGCTGCTTGGCGTGCATGGGCTCAGCGCTTTTTGCTGTCTTTCATCCATTGTTGAAAGGCAAAAAATGAGTTTCTCTCCCATTTCAGGCCAGGCGCTGCAACCGAGCCGGTTCACTGAGCTTTTTGCAGACGTCGTCGAGCCAGAGACGCTGGAGTCATTGATCGCATCCGCCGCGAAAGGTGGCACAGCCAGTATCGATCTCCTGTTTCAGCTTGCCTTGCGCAATGATGCTTCCGGCACACGCGCCGAAAATGCGCTTTTCGACATATTCAGTGGCAAGATGAAACATACGGCGCATCTGGCCAGCCGTCTCGAGGAACTCAGCTACAGGTTATATCTGACATGTTCTCACGGCGGCGCCGGGGGCATGAATGGAGCGAAGTTTTGCAGCCCCTCGAAACTGCTTTATATGGCGGGCGGAGGAAATATTGACCTGGACACAAAAAAGGAAATTTCCCGGCTGCTCACCGGTCACCAGCAAGCCCAGTCGCACCACGAGCACCTGGAAGAAAATGATCTGTGGCGCCCGGACCGCCTGCTGACCACCGATGAAATCAATGCACGCACCAAGCCACTGCAGCAGGCCCATGGTCCGGTCTCCATCAACTTCCCTGTTCCGCTTGTCGAGCCGCACAGCCAGCAAAACCTGTTGCAGTGCCTGCTTCTGGAACGCATTGCCAGCGGCCTTTCGTTCCAGCCCTTGGATCTGTTCCCCATCAATACCGGAAATCACTGGATATTGTTTGGAATCTACAAGAACCAACCGAGCTCCGACAAACTTCAGGCCTTTGTCTTCAATTCCCATGACGATCTGGACCGAGACAGCCGGGAAAAATTGAGGGATGCCGCGCACTCAGTGGCGGCGGAGGATCTCATTTTCCTGGAGAGCAATCTGCAAAGGCATGTTCCCAATGGCTGCGGAATTTTCGTGTCGCAAGCCATCATTTCCATCAGCGAGAAACAGGGCGAGAATCCTGTCGAATCGTTGCTGGGATTTGTCGACGAATTCAGCAGCCTGCCCATTGAAAAGCAGGAACTGTTCAACACCGAAAAACGCCGACAAATCTACGGCTGCAGCCTTCCCTGAGCCGGCATCGCGGCTCCCCCGCAAGCGGCAAGATGCAAATATCCCTGGGTCATCGCCCTGAAAGCACAAACCCCGCCTTGAAGCGGGGTTTCCAACCAGCATGGGTTCAGGCCCGTGCCGGGCCTGGGCTCACTCGACCCGTGTGATACGCGCCGGCTTGAAGCCCAGGTCGGCGGCCTTGCCCTTGGCACCGCGCTTGCCGCGGGCGTTGTTGAGGCTGCGGATTTCCAGCGTTTCATCGCGGGCCTTGCCGCCGCGGCCAATGCCGTCGAGGCGGATGCTGCGCGTGTAGGCCGCGGCACCGGCCAGCGTATCGCCGTCTTCTAGTGCCAGCAGCATCAGGCCGCGCGCGGCGCTGGTCATGGTCTTGAGTTCGCTGATCTCGAAGGTCAGCAGGCGCCCGCCCACCGAGCCTGCGGCCACATGGGTCGCGGCCGCCAGCGCCACACTGCCCGAGACACCGCTTGCATGCGAGGGCGCGCACAGCGTTTCGCCTTCGGCCAGATTGACAAAGGCCTTGCCGCTCTTGTTGCGCGAGACCAGGCTGTCGACGGCGGCCAGGAAACCATAGCCGCCCGAGCTCGCCAGCAACAGCTGGGCCGTGCCGGGACCGGCAAAGTAGTACTGCAGCTGGGTGCCGCTTTCCAATTCGACCAGCGTGGTCACGGGCTGGCCGTCGCCGCGCCCGCCGGGCAGTTGCGCCACGGGCACGGAATAGACCCGGCCATTGCTGCCAAAGGCCAGCAACTGGTCGACGGTGCGGCACTCGAAGGTGCCATAGAGCGCATCGCCGGCCTTGAAGGTGAAGCTCGCGGCTTCGTGGCCATGGCCCTGGCGCGCACGCACCCAGCCTTTTTCCGAGACCACCACGGTGACCGGTTCGTCGGCGACCTTGACTTCGGCCACGGCCTTTTTCTCTTCCTGGATCAGCGTGCGGCGCGCGTCGGCGAATTGCTTGGCGTCGGCTTCGATCTCCTTGACCATCAGACGGCGCAGCGTGGCTGGGTTGGCCAGGATGTCTTCGAGCTTGGCCTGGCTGTCGCGCAGCGTGGCCAGTTCCTGCTCGATCTTGATGGCTTCGAGGCGCGCGAGCTGGCGCAGGCGGATTTCGAGAATGTCCTCGGCCTGGCGCTCCGACAGCGCGAAGCGCTCGATCAGCGCCGCCTTGGGTTCGTCGCTCTCGCGGATGATGGCAATCACCTCGTCGATGTTGAGCAGCACGATCTGCCGGCCTTCGAGGATGTGCGCCCGGTCCAGCACCTTGGCCAGGCGGTGCTGCGAGCGCCGCGTGATCGTCGACTGGCGAAAGGCCACCCATTCCTGCAACATCTGCAGCAGCGATTTCTGCACCGGCCGGCCGTCGAGGCCGATCATGGTCAGGTTGATCGAGCTCGAGGTCTCCAGGCTGGTATGGGCCAGCAGCATGTGCGCCAGATCGCCCTGGCGCACCTTGGCGCTCTTGGGCTCGATGACGATGCGCACCGGCGCATCCTTGCTGGACTCGTCGCGCACCGCATCGAGCACCGCCAGCAGGTTGAGCTTGAGCTGCTGCTGGTCCTGGCTCAGCGTCTTCTTGCCGGTCTTGATCTTGGGGTTGGACAGCTCTTCGATCTCTTCGAGCACCTTCTGCGTCGAGACGCCGGGCGGCAGCTCGGTGACCACCATCTGCCACTGGCCGCGCGCCAGCTCCTCGATCTTCCAGCGCGCGCGCACCTTGAGGCTGCCGCGGCCGCTGCGGTAGGCATCGGCGATGTCGGAGGGGCTGCTGATGATCTGGCCGCCACCGGGATAGTCGGGGCCGGGAATGAGCAGCGCCAGATCGGCCGCCGTCATCTGCGGCTTCTTGATCAGCGCCACGCAGGCATCGGCCACTTCGCGCAGATTGTGGCTGGGAATCTCAGTGGCCAGCCCCACGGCAATGCCGCTGGCGCCATTGAGCAGGCTGAACGGCAGGCGCGCGGGCAGCTGGCGCGGCTCCTGCGTGGAGCCGTCGTAGTTGGGCACGAAGTCCACCGTGCCTTCATCGATTTCATCGAGCAGCAGGCCGGTGATCTTCGACAGCCGCGCTTCGGTGTAACGCATGGCCGCGGCGCCGTCGCCGTCACGGCTGCCGAAGTTGCCCTGGCCGTCGACCAGTGGATAGCGCTGGGCGAAATCCTGGGCCATGCGCACCAGCGCGTCATAGGCCGACTGGTCGCCATGCGGGTGAAAGCGGCCCAGTACATCGCCGACCACGCGCGCGCTCTTGACCGGGCGCGGTGCGGTATTGCCCGAATAGCTCAGGCCCATGCGGTCCATCGCGTAGAGGATGCGCCGCTGCACGGGTTTCAGGCCGTCGCAGACATCGGGCAGGGCCCGGCCCTTGACCACCGACAGCGCGTATTCGAGGTAGGCGCGCTGGGCATAGGTTCCGAGGTCCAGCGCATCGCCATTGGCTTGCACCGCCAGATCCAAAGTATCTTGATCGCTCATTGTTCTCGTTTCTCGTCGAATGAATCCGCCGCGCTGCCCGCGGGCAGCGTCATGCGGATGCGTGAAGACGCGGCTGGCGCGCTGCCGACACTGCGCGCCGACGCCGCTGGCGCCAGCGGCTGCAGCTGGCGGTACAGCGCGAGCACGGTCTTCACATAGTTTTGGGTTTCCTTGAACGGCGGGATCTTGCGCCCCGCGCGGCGCACCGCGCCTTCGCCCGCGTTGTAGGCCGCCAGCGCCAGCTCGAGCTGGCCGTCGAACAGGTCCAGCAGATGGCGCAGATAGCGCGCGCCCGCAGGGACGTTGACCGCCGGATCATGCAGCTGCTGGACAAGCGTGCGCGCACCGGTGGCGGCGACGCCGAAGCGCTCGGCCGTGGCCGGCATCAGCTGCATCAGCCCGAGCGCGCCCTTGGGCGAGACGGCCTGGGCATCGAAGCCCGACTCGGTCGCGATCACCGCCTTGAGCAGCGCGTAGTCGACGCCGCTGCGCTCGGCCGCGCGCCGCAGGTGCGGGCGCGCACTCCTGTAGGCCGGCAGGAAGTCGAAATACGACTGCACGCGCGCTCTGGCGGCCGGCGTCGTGCCGGCGCCCGCCGGCGCGCCGGCATCGTGCTCGGAATCAAAGCGCGGCCCGCGAAAGAACAGCGCATAGCGCTCGTCGAGCTGCTCGGGGGCAAAGTGCGTCACGCCGCGCGCATCGACAAAGGCCCACAGATCGGCATGCGCCGCGCCCGCCACCAGCGCCAGGCACAGCACGCCCACCGCCAGCAGGCGATGGCCAGGGCTGCGCCTTGGCAGAGGCAGGGAGTGGGCAATGCAGGACATGGGTGACAGGCGGGTATGGGCGGGTTGGAGGCAGGTTTAGCTCAGCCCATCCTCAGATGTCAATTTCCACGGCATCGCCATGCAATTCCATCAGCTCGCGCCGCGCCGCGGCCTCGCCCTTGCCCATGAGCTTGGTGATCACGCCTTCGGAGGCCGCGAAGTCCATGTTCAGCAGCTGCACCGGCAGCAGGCGGCGCGTGTCGGGGTTGAGCGTGGTGTCCCACAGCTGCTCGGCGTTCATCTCGCCCAGGCCCTTGAAACGGCTGATCTGGCACTTCTCGCGCGCCACGCCATCCTTGGCGCACTTGTCGAGAATGGCCGCAAGTTCGTTTTCATCGAGCGCATAGACCTTGACCGCGGGCTTCTTGCCGCGTGCCGGCACGTCGACACGGAACAGCGGCGGCAATGCCACATGGATGTGGCCGGCCTCGACCAGCTTGGGGAAGTGGCGGAAGAACAGCGTCAGCAGCAGCACCTGGATGTGCGAGCCGTCGACGTCGGCGTCCGACAGGATGCAGACCTTGCCGTAGCGCAGGCCGGACAGGTCGGGCGAATCGTTGGGGCCATGCGGATCGACGCCGATCGCCACCGAGATGTCGTGGATTTCGTTGTTGCCGAACAGCCGGTCGCGGTCGACTTCCCAGGTGTTGAGCACCTTGCCGCGCAGCGGCAGCACGGCCTGGGTTTCCTTGTCGCGCCCCATCTTGGCGCTGCCGCCGGCCGAGTCGCCCTCGACCAGGAAGACCTCGTTGTGCAGCAGGTCGCGGCTTTCGCAGTCAGTGAGCTTGCCGGGCAGCACGGCCACGCCCGAGCCCTTGCGTTTCTCGACCTTCTGGCCGGCCTTCTGGCGGCTCTGCGCGGCCTTGATGGCCAGCTCGGCGAGCTTCTTGCCCCACTCCACATGCTGGTTGAGCCAGAGCTCGAGAATCGGGCGCACAAAGCCCGAGACCAGGCGCACGGCATCGCGCGAGTTCAGCCGCTCCTTGATCTGGCCCTGGAACTGCGGGTCCAGCACCTTGGCGTTGAGCACGTAGCTGGCGCGCGCGAACACGTCGTCGGGCATCAGCTTGACGCCCTTGGGCAGCAGCGAATGCAGCTCGATGAAGCTTTTCACCGCCTGGAACAGGCCGTCGCGCAGGCCGCTTTCATGCGTGCCGCCGGCGGTGGTGGGAATCAGGTTGACATAGCTCTCGCGCACCGCCGCACCGTCTTCGGTGAAGGCCACGCACCAGGCCGCGCCCTCGCCTTCGGCAAAGCTGTCGTGGTGGCGGTCGGCAAAGCCCTCGCCTTCAAACAGGGGAATGGCCGGCTCGCCATGCAGGTTCTGCTGCAGATAGTCGCGCAGGCCGCCCTTGTATTGCCAGACCTGGGGCGCCTCGCGCGTCTTCTCGTTGACCAGGGTCACGGTGACGCCGGGCATCAGCACGGCCTTGCTGCGCAGCAGGTGCACCAGCTCGCCCATGGGCAGCTGCGCGGTCTCGAAATACTTGGCATCGGGCCAGACGCGCACCGTGGTGCCGCGCTTGCGCTCGCCGCTGGTCAGCGGCTGGATCTGCAGCGGCTCGATCACGTCGCCTGCGGAAAACACCAGGCGCGCGCTGTGGCCGTCGCGATAGCTCGTGACTTCCATGCGCGTGGACAGCGCATTGGTGACCGAGACGCCGACACCATGCAGGCCGCCGGAGAAGCTGTAGGCGCCGCCCTGGCCCTTGTCGAACTTGCCGCCCGCATGCAGGCGCGTGAACACCAGCTCGATCACCGGGGCGTTCTCTTCGGGATGCAGGCCGTAGGGGATGCCGCGGCCGTCATCCTCCACGCTGACCGACTGGTCGGCATGCAGGGTGAGCTTGATTTTCTTGCCGTAACCGGCCAGCGCTTCGTCGGCCGCGTTGTCCACCACCTCCTGCAGGATATGCAGGGGGTTGTCGGTACGCGTATACATGCCCGGACGCTGCTTGACGGGCTCTAGGCCCTTGAGCACGCGGATCGAGCCTTCGGAGTAAGCACTCGTGGAGGAGGATGAAGGTTTAGCTGCCATGGGCTGGGATTGTAGTGCGGCGCGCCGCCGAAAGCTGTATGGACACACAGCATGGCCTCGCGACTGCTGGTGAATCATCGGGAATGCCGGCGCGCGCGTCACGCAGATGCCTGCAATGCGGGGCCGATTTGGCTACAGTCGCGTCATCATGCAACAAACATTATCAAAACCAATTTCCATGATGCAGGTGCTGCTGTGCGGGGGCGCGGTGGTCACCTTGTCGATGGGCATACGCCATGGCTTCGGGCTGTGGCTGCAACCCATCACGCAGGAGATGGGCTGGAGCCGCGAATCCTTTGCGATGGCGCTTGCCATCCAGAACATCGCCTGGGGAATCATGGGCATCTTCGTCGGCATGGTGGCCGACCGCTTCGGCGCGTTTCGCGTGCTGCTCGCGGGTGCCGCGGCCTATGCGCTGGGCCTGACCGGCATGGCGCTGTCGACCACGCCGACCTGGTTTGCGCTCACCGCCGGACTGCTGATAGGTGCGGCCCAGGCCGGCACCACCTATGCCGTGGTGTTCGGCGTGCTGGGCCGGCAGATTCCGGCGGCGAAACGCTCCTGGGCCATGGGCGTGATCGCGGCGACGGGCTCGTTCGGCCAGTTCTTCATGGTGCCCGTCGAAGGCGCGCTGATCGCGCAGATCGGCTGGTCGAATGCACTGCTGGTGCTGGCCATGCTGGTGCTGATCATCGTGCCGCTGGCCTTCGGCCTGCGCGAGCCGGGCTTTGCCGGCCGCAGTGTCGCACCGCGCGACCAGAGCATAGGCCAGGCGATGGCCGAAGCCTGGCGCACGCCCAGCTTCCTGCTGCTGACGGCGGGCTACTTCGTCTGCGGCTTCCAGGTGATGTTCATCGGCGTGCACATGCCCAGCTATCTCAAGGACTACGGCCTGGCGCCGCATGTCGCCAGCTATTCGCTGGCGCTGGTCGGCCTGTTCAATATCTTCGGCACCTATCTGGCCGGCAACCTGGGCCAGCATTACCCCAAGCGCTATCTGCTCGCGGGCATCTACATTGCGCGCTCGGTGGTAACGGTGATCTTCCTGCTGGTGCCGCTGTCGCCGGCCTCGGTCTATGCGTTTTCCGCGGCCATGGGCTTCCTGTGGCTGTCGACGGTGCCGCTGACCAACGCCACGGTGGCGCAGATCTTCGGCATCCAGCATCTGTCCATGCTCGGCGGCTTTGTGTTCTTCAGCCACCAGGTCGGCAGCTTTCTGGGTGTCTGGCTGGGCGGCTATCTCTATGACCGCAGCGGCAGCTATGACATCGTCTGGTACCTGTCGATCGCGCTGGGCGTCTTCGCGGCGCTGATCAATCTGCCGGTGCGCGAAGTTGCGCTGCAGCGGCGCCCGGTGGTAGCCTGAGCCATGACCGACAAACCCCTTCCCCTGAGCCTGCGCGTTCTTGGCGGCGCGCTGATCGCGCTGGTGCTGCTCGCGGTGTTCGGTCTTTACACGGATCCCGAGTTCATGCGCCTCATGGCCGACCAGATGTGGGCCTGTTTCTGATGCAGCCGGCACTGACCGCCTCGCCCTGGATCCAGCGCTTCAGCCATCTGGTGCCCGAAGGCGGCACGGTGCTGGATGTGGCCTGTGGCCAGGGCCGGCATCTGCACTGGTTTGCGCAGCGCGGCCACGCCGGCGTGGGCATAGACCGCTCGGCCCAGGCGCTGGCGGCATTGCCGGACTCGGCGCAGCGCCTGTGCGCGGACATTGAAAACGGCCCCTGGCCGCTGCCGGATGCGCAGTTTGCGGCCGTCATCGTCACCCACTATCTCTGGCGCGCGCTGCTGCCGACTGTGGTGGCCAGCGTCGCACCCGGCGGCGTGCTGCTTTATGAGACCTTTGCCGCTGGCAATGAACGCTTTGGCAAGCCTTCGCGCCCCGATTTTCTGCTGCAGCCGGGCGAACTGCTGCGTGCCTGCGCGGGCGAGCTGGAGGTCGTGGCCTATGAAGATGGTTATCTCGATGGCCCCCCTCGCTGTGTGCAGCGCATTGCCGCGCGGCGACCGTCTGCCGGCAACGCCACGCCGGCCGTGCTGTGACTGCTCACTTTTTGCATACGGAAACCGTCTCCCACCCGGGGATGCCCTGACGAGTACCCTGTAGGTAGCGCACACTCGTTAGAATGTCCCTTTCCCGTTTTCAACTGCGGACATGACCTCTTCCACCGTCGCTCTCACCGGCAGCATTGTTGCCCTCGTCACCCCCATGCACGAAGACGGTAGCGTCGACTACCCGAGCCTGCGCAAACTGATCGACTGGCATATCGCCGAAGGCACCGACTGCATCGGCGTGGTCGGCACCACCGGTGAATCCCCCACCGTCAATGTGGAAGAGCACTGCGAGATCATTCGCGTGGCCGTCGAGCAGGCCGCCAAGCGCGTGCCCATCATGGCCGGCTGCGGCGCGAACTCGACGCGCGAAGCCATCGAGCTCGCGCGCTTCGCCAAGACCGTGGGCGCCGACAGCCAGCTGCAGGTCGTGCCCTACTACAACAAGCCCACGCAAGAGGGCCAGTACCAGCACTTCAAGGCGATTGCCGAAGCCGTGGGCGACCTGCCCACCGTGCTTTACAACGTGCCCGGCCGTTCGGTCGCCGACATGCAGCATGACACCGTGCTGCGCCTGGCGCAGATTCCCGGCATCATCGGCATCAAGGAAGCCACGGGCAACATCGAACGCGCCCAATGGCTGATCCGCGATGTGCCCGCGGGCTTTGGCGTGTATTCGGGCGATGACCCGACCGCCGTGGCCCTGATGCTGTGCGGCGGCCATGGCAACGTCAGCGTGACGGCCAACGTGGCGCCGCGCCTGATGAGCGAGCTGTGCAAGGCGGCGCTGGCCGGTGATGTGCAGCGCGCGATGCAGATCCAGCGCCAGCTGATGCCGGTGCACAAGAATCTGTTTGTCGAAGCCAACCCCATTCCCGTGAAGTGGGCTGTGGCCCGCATGGGCCTGTGCGGCGCCACCATGCGCCTGCCGATGACAGACCTGAGCCCCCAACATGTCGACGCCGTCGAGGGCGCACTGCGCTCCGCAGCGCTGATCTGAGCCTGCGCACCCCTTTATCAGAGCACCGAGGATTATTCGCGTGAAACCAACTACCGCACGTCTGGGCCTGCTGAGCCTTGCCATGGCGCTTTCTGCCTGCACCACCTTCACTGCCGAAAAGATCGACTACAAGAGCGCGACCAAGGCCCCGACGCTGGAAGTTCCGCCCGATCTGAGCCAGCTCACGCGCGACTCACGCTACAACGTGCCCGGCAGCGTGGTCTCGGCCAATGCGCTGCAGGCCGGCCAGAACGCGCCCGCAGCCAGCGGCGCACAGACTGTGATCAACAACATCGGCGATGTGCGCATCGAGCGCCTGGGCAATGAACGCTGGCTCGTGATCCAGCGTCCGGCCGACAAGCTCTGGGATCCGGTGCGCGAGTTCTGGCTCGAGAACGGCTTTGTGCTGGTGCAGGAAGACGCCAAGCTGGGCATCATAGAAACCGACTGGGCGGAAAACCGCGCCAAGCTGCCGCAGGACGTGATCCGCTCGGCGCTGGGCAAGGTGTTTGATTCGCTCTACTCCACCGGCGAGCGCGACAAGTTCCGCACGCGCCTGGAGCGCAAGCCCGACGGCGGCACCGAGGTGTACATCACCCACCGCGGCATGATCGAGGTCTATTCCACGCAGCAAAAAGACTCCACCGCCTGGCAGCCACGCCCCGCGGACACCGAACTGGAAACCGAGTTCCTGCGCCGCCTGATGGTCAAGCTGGGCGTGAGCCAGGAGCAATCGCAGGCCGCAACGGCTTCGATGCGCGCCGCGCCCGCCGCGCCCAGCGCGCGCATGGACACCGTGAACAATGTGCCCGTGGTGCTGCTGGACGAAGGCTTCGACCGCGCCTGGCGCCGTGTCGGCCTGGCGCTGGACCGCACCGGCTTCACCGTCGAAGACCGCGACCGCAGCCGAGGCATCTACTTCGTGCGCTATGTGTCGCCCGAAGAACAGAAGGCCAAGGGCTTCTTCAGCCGTATCTTCAGCCAGGGCAGCGAAGCTTCGGCTCCGGTCAAGTATCAGGTCCAGGTGCGCACCGAAGGCGAGCGCACCACGGTCACGGTGCTGACCACGGCCGGCGTGCCCGAAACCTCGGCCAATGCCCAGCGCATCGTGCGCGTGCTGACCGATGACCTGAAGTAAGCAGACCAGGCCCGCCCGGGCCGGTTGCGCCAGGCCACCGCTTGCGGTGGCTTTTTCTTGCCCGCAAGAAACCGCGGACGAAAAAAAGCCGCGGCTTTCGACCGGGGCAGACGTAAAAAAACCCCGGCCTTTCGACCGGGGCGAAATAAAAAAAACCCCGGGCTTTCGACCGGGGCGAAATAAAAAAACCCCGGGCTTTCGACCGGGGCGAAATAAAAAAACCCCGGCCTTTCGACCGGGGTTTTGGTGCGTGACCAGCGCCGGCAAGCCGGCGCCAGCGGCGCATCAATTACTTGGGAGCAGCGGCGCTGGCAGCAGCGTCGGCAGCAGCCTTGGCAGCTTCTTCCGAAGCCTTGGCAGCGTCAGCCGAAGCGTCAGCAGCGTTGGCGGAAGCGCCAGCAGCAGCAGCGTCAGCAGCAGGAGCGGTGGTAGCGTCAACGGGAGCAGCAGGAGCGACTTCCACGGGAGCGGCAGCAGGAGCTTCCACGACGGGAGCAACCACGGGAGCAGCTTCTTCCTTCTTGCCGCAAGCGACGAGAGCAGCAGCAGCGATCACGGTAGCCAGAATGAGAGAGTTCTTCATGTCGTTTTTCCTATTTGAGGAGCAGTGAGAATTCGATATGCCATTAACGGCCAGCCTCTTGCAGCCATGGAGCGTTCCGGCAGAGTCGCAAGAAAATTACTGCGACACAGCGAACAATTATAGGGAGGGTTTAAGCAATCCTGACGATTCCTGACAACACTTCTACATTTGCCCACAACTTTTTTTCGGGTTTCCCCGCTTGCAGAGGCGCCGGCATCACCGGGCCTGATCATTCAACGTGCGGGCGGTCTGCGGCGCTGACGGACAACAGGCCGTGCGCGTGTCAGACAGCGCTACGTACCCAGCCCGCTTCATGCCAGGCGGACAACAATTCCAGCGCGTCGTCGCTGGCCTTGGCCAGATCACGCGCCGAAAGCGCCCGCTCGTCGGCCAGCAAACGCATCAGCTTGGCGTCCTTGCCCCCGGCCAGATAGCTTTCGCCATTGATGAATATATGGCGCGCGTCATACATCATGCGTGTGCGCCGGTCGAGCACGATGGCCTCGAGCATCACCCCCTCTTCGCCGGCTTCGAACCAGACGTTGGGCTTGGGGTCGGTCAGGTACTCGCCCAGCGCGCGTTCCAGCGCCAGCGGTTCGGACAGCGCGCGCTCGAGCGCCGCGCGCGCGAACTCGGCCATGCTGGCCGGAATCTCGCCGGGGTGGCTCACGGCTTCCTGCTTGGGATCCTTGTACAGCACCGGCACTTCGGGCTCATCGGGCTCATCCGACATGCGCAGCAGCAGCTCGCGCGCCAGCTCTTCGCGCGCCGGCGCACGGAAACCGATCGAATAGGTCATGCACTCGCCTTCGGCCACGCCGTCATGGGCGTAGCGCGGCGGCAGGTACAGCATGTCGCCGGGCTCGAGCACGAATTCCTGCTCGGGCTCGAAATCGGCCAGGATCTTCAGCGGCACGTCTTCCTGCAGCGTCAGGTTCTTCTGCCGGCCAATGCGCCAGCGGCGCGTGCCGTGTGCCTGCAGCAGGAACACGTCGTAGCTGTCGAAATGCGGGCCCACGCCGCCGCCGTCGGTGGCGTAGCTGATCATCAGATCGTCGAGGCGGGCTTCTGGCACGAAGCGGAACTGCTGCAGCAGCGCATGCACGCCCGCATCGTGCAGGTCCACGCCCTGCACCAGCAGCGACCAGGCCTTCTGGCTCAGCGCCGGCAGGTCCTTGGTGTCGAACGGGCCATGGTCCATGCTCCAGCCCTTCTTCTGCTGGCGGATCAGCCGCGACTCGACGCCGTCCTGGCTGGCCAGCGCAAACAGCGCATCGCGGCCCACGGGCGCCACCATGCCCGGCACGGCCTGGCGCACCAGCAGCGGCTTCTTGTGCCAGTGGCGGCGCATGAACTGGGAAGCGGTCATTGCGCCCAGCAGGGCAAGGGGTTGGTCAATATCCATGGCTATCGGCGTTTTCGCAATCTAAGAATGGTGGCTATTGTCCTATGCCGAAGCGAGCCGCCATTGCGGGCGGTCAAACAGCGCTCAACGCAAAGCCCGAAACTCGCTGGGCGCCATGCCCGTATACGCCTTGAACGCCCGGCTGAAATGCGCGCTGTTGCTGAAGCCGCAGCCAAAGGCAATGTCGGTGATGGTGCGCGCGGCGTTGGCGGCATCGCGCAGTTCGCGCATGCACAGCTCCAGGCGCAGCTGCTGTATCCAGGCGGCCAGCGTCAGGGGTTCGTCGGCAAAGGCGTTGTAGAGATGGCGCTTGCTGCAATGCATGGCCTGGGCGATGTCATCGATGCACAGGCGCGGGTCGCGCACATGGGCCGCGACCTGGGCGCGGATGCGATCCTTGAACGCCGCGTGCTGGGTCACGGCCGTGGCGCGCCCCGACAGCTCCTGCAGCGACAGATGCACCAGGTCGATCAGCAGTTCGCCCGCGCGCTCGGCCACGGCCGGGCCCATGGTCGGCAGCTCCTGGTAGGTGCTGCGCATGGCCTCGAGCGCGACGCGCGCGATGCCCGAGCTGCCGCCGACATTGCGCCCCATCAGCCCTTCGAGCCGGATGCCGCGCTGCTCCAGGCTGCGCCGCGGCAGCATCACGATCAGGTGCTCGGACCATTCGGGATTCGCGACTTCATAGGCCTGGCTGGTGTCGTAGATCACCCAGCTGCCGCTGCGCGCGCTGGCCTCGCGGCCCTGCTGGCTCACGGCCGCCAGGCCCTGCCAGGGGGCAACGATCTTCACATGGTCGGGGTCGTGCGAGCGCCGGCCCTGCACGCTGCGCATCACGCGGTGGCGTGCGGCCTCGAGCCGGGTCATGACCACCGCACCGGCCTGCGAGCGCTGCAGATGGCCTTCGAACACCGTGTCGCCATAGAGGTCGGTGCCTAGGCCGGAGAACAGCGTGGACATCCAGTCCTGCCAGGCGGGCACGGCTTCGCGGGCCGACAGGCCATCGGTGCTCAAGCTGTTTGCGGTGTTCATAGGCGCTACCTCCCGGGATGTGCGGCCGATTATCCAGGGATGCGCGCGCGCACTGGAAAACCCTGAGCGCCGTGCATGCTCAGTCAAGCACTTTGTGCAGGCTCAGTACAGCCGCGGCGCGGGCCTCGCCCTAGCATGCTTGCACGCTCAGCAAAAGAGCGACCAAGGAGACAAGCATGAAGACAGCAGGCAAACGTTTCTGGCTCAAGCAGGTGACTGCCGCGGCCGCCACCATCACCGGTTTCGCCACCCTGGCGCCGCTGGCCCTGGCCCAGGAAGCGCCGAAATCGGTGCGCATAGGCTGGGCCATCGCCAAGACCGGCCACAACGCGGGCGGCACCGCGGCCACCGTGACGCCCAACTACCAGCTGTGGGTCAAGGAGGTCAATGCCGCCGGCGGCATCCTGCTCAAGGCCTATGGCAAGCGCGTGCCCATCGAAGTCGTCGAGTACGACGACCGCTCCAGCACCGAGGAAGCGGTGCGCGCCACCGAGCGCCTGATGACCCAGGACAAGGTCGACTTCGTGCTGCCGCCATGGAGCACGGGCAGCAATCTGGCCGTGGGCCCGACCTATGAAAAGCACAAGTACCCGCTGCTGGCCGCGACCGCAGTGACCGACAAGGCGCCCGAACTGGCCAAGCGCTGGAAGCATGCATTCTTCTTCCTGGGAACGGGCGCGGGCTATGCCGAGTCGCTGGTGAGCTACCTCGAGAGCGCGAAGAAGGAAGGCAAGATAGGCAACAAGATCGCGATGATCAACATCGCCGACGGCTTCGGCGTGGAACTCGCCAACGCCACGCGCAAGGCTGCCAAGCAGCATGGCTTCGAGCTGGTCTACGACAAGAGCTATCCCATCGGCACGCAGGACATGACCCCGCTGCTGACCGAGATCAAGAGCAAGAACGCCGATGTGTTCATTGCCTACTCCTACCCGCCCGACACCATGCTGATCACCGAGCAGTCGCGCATCAACGCTCTCAACCCCAAGGTGATGTTCACCGGCGTGGGCACGCAGTTCCCGATGTTCAAGGCTAAGTTCGGCGTGGCCACGGAAGGCATCATGGCGCCGGGCGGCGTCGACTTCGACGCGCCGGCCATCAAGGACTACTTCAAGCGCCACAAGGAGTCGGCCGGCTACGAGCCCGACCGCTTCGCCAGCACCATCCAGTACACCACGCTGCAGGTGCTGCAGCAGGCGATAGAGCGCGTGGGCAAGATAGACCGCGCCGCCGTGACGCAGGAAATCAGGACCGGCACCTTCGACACCATCATCGGACCGGTCAAGCTCGAGAACCAGATGCTGACCAAGCTCTGGTACGTGGGCCAATGGCAAAACGGCGAGTTCTACGGCATTGCGCCGGCCAACCGCGCGGGCGCCAAACCGGCGATCATCCCGAAACCGGCCTGGAAGAACTGAAGTCCAGGCCCCATGAACCTGCTCGACATCCTGCTCGCAGGCAGCACCCTGGGCGGCCTCTACGGGCTGATCGCCATGGGGCTGACCGTGCAATACGGCGTGGCGCGCATCATGAATCTCTCCTATGGCGAGTTCCTGATCGCGCCGGCCTTTCTGGCCTACCTGGGCGTGACCGCCTGGGGGCTGTCCCCCATTCTGATGCTGCTGCTGGTGCTGCCCCTGGGCTTCATCGTGCAGTGGCTGGTCTATCAATTGCTGCTGACGCCGCTGGTGCGCCGCACGGGCGCGGGCCCGGCGCTCGAAGTCGACTCCATCCTCGCGACCTTCGGCCTGATGTTTGTCGTGCAGGGCGTGATGATGGTCGCGTTTGGCGGCAACTACCACAGCTACACCTATCTTTCGACGCCGGTGCAGATCCTGGGCAGCACGGTCGCCGCCAACCGGCTGCTGGTGCTGGGCGTGGCGATCGCGCTGGGCCTGGGCCTGTACCTGCTGCTGACGCGCACCCGCATGGGCACGGTGGTGCGCGCGGTCTCGGTCGCGCCGCGCTTCGCGCCACTGGTCGGCATCGACGTGCGCTTCACCGCGGCGCTGGCCTTCGGCATGGGCGGGGCGATGGTCGCGGCCTCGGGCGTGCTGGTCAGCATGTTCCTGCCGTTTTCCGCGGCCATGGGCACCATGTTCGCCATGAAGGCGCTGATCGTGGTGATCATGGGCGGCGTGGGCAATCTGATGGGCTGCCTGCTCGCGGGAATGATGCTGGGATTTGCCGAGACGCTGGTCGCGACCTTCATCGACCCCGGCCTCACGCTGGCCGTGAACTACGCGCTGTTTCTCGGCGTGCTGCTGCTGCGCCCCACGGGCCTGTTTGGAAAGGGCGCACGATGAGCCGCCGCGATGCAATGGCATGGGGCGCGGGCGCCCTCGCCCTGGCCGGACTGGCCACGGTGCCCCAGTGGATGCACAACGACTACTACCTGTCGCTGCTGATCAGCGTGCTGATGTACAGCGTGCTGGCCTCGGCCTGGGCGCTGTTCTCCGGCCCCACGCGCTATGTCTCTCTGGCCACGGTGGCGTTCTTTGGCGTGGGCGCATACACCACGGCGGTGTTTGGCGAGACCTTGCCCTGGGCCGCGGTGCTGCTGATCGCCCTGGGCCTGGGCGTGGCCATGGCGCTGGTCGTCGGGCTGGCGACGCTGCGGCTGTCGGGCGTGTACTTCGTGATCTTCAGCTTCGGCCTGGCCGAGCTGGTCAAGCAGCTCGTGACCTGGTACGAAGTCAACATCACCAAGGACCTGGGCCGCTATGTGTTTGTCGACATCACGGCCCAGGACATCTACTGGCAGCTGCTGGTGCTGCTGGCGCTGGTGCTGGGCCTGCGCGCCTGGATAGCGCGCACCCGGCTGGGCCTGGCGCTGCGCGTGATCGGCGAGGACGAGACCGTGGCCGTGCACGTGGGCATCAACACCACGCGCGTCAAGGTGCTGCTGTTCACGCTGAGCGCGGCCTTCATGACCGTGGCCGGCGCCATCATGGCGCCGCGCTGGACCTACCTCGATCCGACGATTGCATTTGCGCCCGCGATCTCGTTCCAGACGCTGATCATGGCCTTGCTCGGCGGCGCAGGCAGCCTGTTCGGGCCGCTGCTGGGCGCGGTGCCGCTGGTGCTGCTGTTCGAGTTCCTGTCGGCGAATTTTCCCAACCATTTCGCCATCCTTGTCGGGCTGGTGTTCATGGTGATCGTCTATGCGGTGCCCAACGGCATCTCGGGCTGGCTGCGCCGGCGCAAGCACCACGGAGGTGGAAAATGAAGCCGCTGCTGGAACTCAAGGGCCTCACCAAGCGCTTTGGCGGCCTGGTCGCGGTCAACGATCTGTCGTTCGACGTGCATGCGGGCGAAGTCGTGGGCCTGCTGGGGCCCAATGGCTCGGGCAAGACCACGGCCATGAACCTGGTCTCGGGCGCGCTGCCGCTGACGGCGGGCGAAGTGCGCTTTGACGGCCGCACCATCAGCGGCCTGGCCAGCCACCAGATCGCGCGCCTGGGCGTGGCGCGCACCTTTCAGCTGGTGCGCGTGCTCGGCGGAATGCACTGCCGCGACAACGTCGCCGCGGGCCTGGCGTTTCGCCCCGGCGGCCTGCATGGCCGGGCCGCGGAGCGCGCCGCGCAGCAGTTGCTCGAACGCGTGGGCCTGGGCGCCCAGGCCGAGCTGCCCGCAGCTGAGCTGACCTACATCGATCAGAAGCGCCTGGAACTTGCACGCGCGCTGGCGCTCGCACCCAGGCTGCTGCTGCTCGATGAATGGCTGGCCGGGCTCAACCCCACGGAGCTGCAGCAGGGCATCGCGCTGATTGCCGCGCTGCGCGATGAAGGCATGACGGTGCTGATGGTCGAACATGTGATGGACGCGGTGCATGCGCTGTGCAGCCGCTGCGTGGTGATGAACACCGGCAGCCGCATTGCCGACGGGCCCACGCGCGAAGTGCTCAGCGATGCGCGCGTGATCGAGGCCTATCTGGGCAGCGACGATGTCGAGGAGACCGCCCATGCTTGAAGTCCAGAACCTGTCCCTGGCCTACGGCAAGCACCAGGCGCTGCGCGGCGTGTCGCTGCAGGTCGCCAAGGGCGAGCTGGTGGTGATGCTGGGCGCGAATGGCGCGGGCAAGTCCTCGCTGCTCAAGGCGATGGGCGCGATGGTGCGGCCCCAGGATGGCGCCAGCGTGCGGCTTGCGGGCCAGGAACTGCTGCGCCTGCCCGCCCACCAGGTGGTTGAAGCCGGACTGGCGCTGGTACCCGAGGGCCGCGGCGTGTTCGGTGATCTGACGGTGCGCGAAAACCTGCAGCTGGGCGCCCAGCCGCGGCGCGCGCGCGCGCTCGAAGCGCAAAGCCTGACGCGCGTGCTCGACCTGTTCCCCAAGCTCGCACAGCGCCTGCAGCAGACCGTGCGCACCATGAGCGGCGGCGAGCAGCAGATGGTGGCCGTGGGCCGGGCGCTGATGTCGGCGCCCGACATCCTGCTGCTGGACGAGCCGTCTCTCGGCCTGTCGCCGCTGATGTGCAAGGAGCTGTTCGCGGCGCTGGCGCGCATTCGCACGCTGGGCGTGGGCGTGCTGCTGGTCGAGCAGAATGCCAGGCAGAGCCTGGCGATTGCGGACCGCGGCTATCTACTGGAAACCGGGCTTGTCGTGGGCCAGGGCACGGCAGCAGAACTGCAAGCCAGCCCGGCCGTGCGAAAAGCATATCTGGGCGCAGCCCATTGATTTTTTTGTGAAGGAAGTTCCATGATCGAACAACAGATGCTGATCGGCGGCCAACAGGTGGGCGCCACCGGAGGCGCCACATTCGAGCGCCGCAACCCGCTGGACGGCGAGGTCGCCACGCGTGCCCCGGCGGCCACCGCCGACGATGCGCGCGCTGCCGTCGATGCCGCCGCCAAGGCGTTTCCCGCCTGGGCCGCGATGGGCCCGGGCGAGCGCCGCGGCCTGTTGATGAAAGCGGCCGCGGCCATCGAAGCCAAGGGCGAAGCCTTTGCCGCGGCCATGGCCGCCGAGACCGGTGCCTCGGGCATCTGGGCCGGCTTCAACGTGCACCTCGCGGCCGACATGTTTCTCGAAGCCGCATCGTTGACCACGCAGATCAGCGGCCAGGTCATTCCCTCCAACGTTCCGGGCAGCCTGGCCATGGCCGTGCGCCAGCCCGCGGGCGTGGTCGTGGGCATCGCGCCCTGGAATGCGCCCATCATCCTGGCGGTGCGCGCCATCGCCACGCCGCTGGCCTGCGGCAACACCGTGGTGCTCAAGGGCTCGGAGCTGTGCCCCGCGACCCATGGCCTGATCATCGAGGCGCTGCAGGAAGGCGGCCTGCCGCCGGGCGTGGTGAACTTCGTGACCAATGCGCCCGCCGATGCCGGCACGGTGGTCGAAGCGCTGATCGCCCACCCGGCCGTGCGCCGCGTGAACTTCACGGGCTCGACGCGCGTGGGCCGAATCATCGGCCAGACCGCGGCCAAGCACCTCAAGCCGGCGATTCTCGAACTCGGCGGCAAGGCGCCGTTCCTGGTGCTTGACGATGCCGACATCGACGCCGCCGTGGCCGGCGCGACCTTTGGCGCATTCGCCAACTCGGGCCAGATCTGCATGTCGACCGAACGCATCATCGTCGACGAAAAGATAGCCGATGAATTCATTGCCAAGCTGGTGGCGCGCGCCACATCGCTGCCGCTGGGCGATCCGCGCCAGGGTCCGGTGGTGCTGGGCTCGGTCGTCGACCAGACCACGGTGGAGCGTGTCAATGCGCTGCTCGACGACGCGCTGGCCAAGGGTGCCAAGCTGCTGTGCGGCGGCAAGGCGGACAACACCTTGATGCCTGCGACGCTGCTCGACCATGTGACTTCGGAGATGAAGATCTTCTACGAGGAGACCTTTGCGCCCGTGAAGGCCATCGTGCGCGTGGCCGGTGTCGAGCAGGCGATTGCCGTGGCCAATGACAATGAATTCGGCCTGGCCGCAGCCGTCTATGGCCGCGACACGGCGCGCGCCTGGCAGGTCGCGGCGCGCATCGAATCGGGCATCTGCCATATCAATGGCCCCACGGTGCATGACGAAGCGCAGATGCCGTTTGGCGGCGTCAAGAGCTCGGGCTATGGCCACTTTGGCGGCCAGGCGGGCATCGATGCGTTCACCGATACGCGCTGGATCACGATGCAGACCACGCCCAGGCACTACCCGTTCTGATGCATGTGGCGGGCCAAAACCCGCCGCAACCTGCCGGCCTTGACAGGCATGGGAAAATCAACGCCATACAGGCCCTGCGCGCTGCGCCGGGCCTTTTTCCCTTTACAAGGCTGCAAACCATGGAAATCAAAGAACAATGCGTGGTCGCTCTGACCTGGACGCTCAAGGACACCCTGGGCGAGGAACTCGATGTGCTCGAAGAGCCGGTGGATTTCCTGGTCGGCGGCGATGATCTGCTGCCCGCCATCGAGCGTGCGCTGCAAGGCCACAGCCCCGGCGCCACGCTGGACCTGCATCTCGAACCCGAGGATGCGTTTGGCGACTACAACGAAAAGCTGATCTACCTGGAGCCGCGCGCGCTGTTCCCGGCCGAGATCGAGGAAGGCATGAGCTTCGAAGGCCATGCCCTGCCTGCCGGCACGAATGCCGAAGCCCCCAAGGACGCGCTGTACACCATCACGGACATCTACCCCGAGCATGTGGTGCTCGACGGCAACCATCCGCTGGCCGGCATCGCGCTGCGCCTGCACCTCAAGGTCGAAGGCGTGCGCGAGGCCACGGAAGAGGAAATCGGCCGCGGCAGTTCGGGCACGGGCTTCTTCCGCATTCAGCCGCAGGTGCCGGGCAACGACACCCTGCACTGAAATGGAAAGGGGGCCAATGGCCCCCTTTGATCTTCCCGGTCAGCGCACCAGCTGGTCGCCCTCGATGCGCACACGGTCACCGATGTTCAGCTGCGGCGGATTCGGATAGTCGAATGCACGCAGGCTGCCGTCGCGCGTTTCTACCGTCACGCGGTAGATGTCGCGCACGGCGCCGCCGCCGACGTGGTTCTGCACGGCATTGCCGGCCAACGCACCGCCGACCACGCCGGCTGCCGTGGCCACGTTACGGCCCGAACCACCGCCAATCTGGCGGCCAAGCACGCCACCCACCACGCCACCGATGATGGCGCCGCCGATGCCAGCGCCGCCCGAATCCTGCACGCGCACGGTTTCAATATTCACCACCCGGCCTTGCTGCACCTGGACGGGATAGCTCTGCGGGTAGCCTGCCGACGGGTAGGTCCCCGCCGGGTAGGTCTGGGACGGATAGGTGGCTTGCCCAGTCACGGGGTAGTTGGGCTGGTTGTAGCCCCCGCCTTGCGGATAGCCGGCACAGGCCGTGAGCGCGGCGACAATGACACCCGCACCTGTGACACGGCTGAAACGTTGAATGTTCTTCATGCAAACCTCCTGTTAGGGCATGCCGACGCGACCTGGGATCGATGGATACCTGTCCTCGGCATGGACCAGTCCATTTTGACCAGCCTGTCAACCTATAACGGTAGGCCGGCATCCAATGCCGACAGGTTTGACACTTACTCACAGAAAGTGCTTTCGGATACGTTCACCGCGCGCGCCACGGGCGCTGTGCAATGCTTCCCTCAGGCCTTGCCGGTAGAGCCGTAGCCGCCTTCGCCGCGTTCCGAGACCGCGCCGAATTCCTCCACCACGCGGAAGCTGGGCTGGACCACGGGCACGATCACCAGCTGGGCCAGGCGGTCCATGGGCTGGAGCGTGAATGCCGTGGGCGAGCGGTTCCAGGCGCTGACCATCAACTGGCCCTGGTAGTCGCTGTCGATCAGGCCGACCAGGTTGCCCAGCACGATGCCGTGCTTGTGGCCCAGGCCCGAGCGCGGCAGGATCATCGCGGCATAGCCCGGATCTTCGAGGTGGATGGCCATGCCCGTGGGCACGAGCTGCCATTCGCCGGGCGCCAGCGTCAGCGGCGCGTCGAGGCAGGCGCGCAGGTCCAGGCCGGCGCTGCCGGGCGTGGCGTAGGCGGGCATGTTGTCGCGCAGGCGCGCGTCGAGAATCTTGAGGTCAACGTTCATGGGATGGCAGAAATACGGAGTCTGAAACGAAACAGCCCCCGGGCGGCGCAGGCGCAGCCGGGGCAGCAAGGCCGCCATCATCGCCGAAATTGCGGCGTGGGCCCGCGACAGGCCGCGGCGTCAGCCCTTTTTGCCGCCCAGCAGCGTGCGCACGAAATTGAAGATCAGCCCGGCCACCAGCACCATGCCCACCAGCGAAATCGCCGCACCCTGCCAGAATAACAGGGCCACCACCACCGGCAGCCATATCAGCAACGGCAGCAGCTTCATGCCGACCTTGACGGCCGGCTTGCTGGCGGCGTCCTCGGCCTGGGCACGCAGCCGCGCCAGGCTGTCGGCGCCGGGCTTGAGCGCGTCCTGCGCCGGCTTGCGGCGCAGATCGGTCTGCTGGCTGGCCGCGGACGCTTTCGGCACGCGCGCGTCATGCACCGGCGTAGGCGCGCGGGTCTGTGCGCGGCGCTGGCTTTCGGCGTTCGACAGCAGCTGGTCGACATAGCGCGCGAAGTCGCCATCGGCCGGGCCGGCATAGCCCACTTCATTGCCGCGGTCCGACACATCGCGCCCGAAGCGCGTGGCATCGTGGCCTGGCCGCGACCGGCCACGCAAGGCATCTGTCCAGGCTGTCATGCAAGCACCTGTGAAGTAGTGGCGGGCGCGCGCGGCAGGCGCTGCGCGATTTCAGTGATGAGCTGCTGGGCCAGCACCCGCTTGGAGGCCTGCGGCAGTTCGCGGTGGCCGTCGGCATCGACCAGCAGCAGCGCATTGTCATCCTGGCCAAAGGTGGCCGGGCCGATGTTGCCCACCAGCAGCGGCACCTGCTTGCGCAGGCGCTTGGCGGTGGCATGGGCCAGCAGGTCATGGCTTTCGGCGGCAAAGCCCACGCAGTACAGCTGCCCGGCGCGCGCGCGCGGCGACTGGGCGACGCGCGCCAGGATGTCGGCGTTCTCGACAAAGGCCAGCGTGGGCACCTCGCCCGAGCCGTCCTTCTTGATCTTCTGCTCCGAGGCCAGCGCCGGGCGCCAGTCGGCGACCGCGGCGGTGGCAATGAACAGCGTGGCCGCATCGACCGACCGCTCGACGGCCAGCAGCATCTGCGCCGCCGACTGCACATCGATGCGGCGCACGCCGCGCGGCGTGGCCAGCGCCACCGGCCCGGCCACCAGCGTGACTTCGGCGCCGGCCTCGCGCGCCGCGCGCGCAATGGCAAAGCCCATCTTGCCGCTGGAGCGGTTGGTGATGCCACGCACCGGGTCTATGGCCTCGAACGTCGGCCCGGCGGTGATCAGCAGATGCTGGCCCGCCAGTTTCTTGGGCGTGAAGAAGGCGCTGAGCTCTTGCATCAGTTCCGCCGGCTCGAGCATGCGGCCGTCGCCGGTCTCGCCGCAGGCCTGCTCGCCCGTGCCCACGCCCAGCACCGTGGCGCCATCGCGCGCGACCTGGGCAAAATTGCGCTGAGTCGCGGGGTGGACCCACATTTCGCGGTTCATCGCCGGCGCCAGCAGCAGCGGCACACGCTCCATCGGCCGCGCCAGGCACAGCAGGCTCAGCAATTCGTCCGAACGGCCCTGGACCAGGCGCGCGGCGAAATCGGCGCTGCACGGCGCGATCAGGATGGCATCGGCCGCGCGCGATAGATTGATGTGCGGCATGTTGTTGGGCTCGCGCGTGTCCCACTGCGAGCCATAGACCGTGCGGCCCGACAACGCCTGCATGGTCACGGGCGTGATGAATTGCTCCGCGGCTTCGGTCATCACGACCTGCACGGTCGCGCCCGCCTTGATCAGCAGCCGGCACAGCTCCGCCGACTTGTAACAAGCTACGCCCCCACTGAGGCCCAGAACCAGATGTTTGCCGGCAAAGTCTTTCATACGGCGAATTTAGCAGACAAGGCTGCGCTTGACAGGGTATATCGCTGCCCGATCCGGCGGGTGAAATGGGCACGCATCTATAATCCTTCTTTACCAACACCTATACGGAAGCTCTGCGCAGATCATCGCGCCGTGTGCATCTGCGGCCTCAGGCGGTCTGCGTCGTTGCAAATCCTCGCGATAGCGATCGCTATCGCTGCGGTTTGCGCCTAGCAGCCCATCCTGATCCGCAGCGCCCACTTGCCGCTCGATATGCGCAAAGCTTCCTTAAAGACATGACCAAATTTGTCTTCGTCACCGGCGGTGTGGTGTCTTCCCTGGGCAAGGGAATCGCCTCCGCCTCCCTTGCTGCGATCCTCGAATCGCGCGGCCTCAAAGTCACTCTGATCAAGCTC
>Ga0308165_1000385_pt1 | contig 87175 bp, 86 predicted proteins | sample PhyWR2_FD_201032 | JGI IMG/M metagenome (GOLD analysis project Ga0308165, IMG submission 201032) | Phyllosphere microbial communities from UC Gill Tract Community Farm, Albany, California, United States - DLSLW.R2 | ecosystem: Host-associated > Plants > Phyllosphere > Unclassified | place: USA... | reverse complement strand
CGCATTCTTCGTTGAAAATGCGTTCGCCTCGGGAGTTCAGGCGACAACAGGCCGCATTAGCTGACCAGGCGCTTTATTGCGAATAGGACGGGGCCGGGAATACGGGGGCAACATCAACGAGACCTATGGCGCACGGGTGGCCGGATGCCGCCGGTAGCTGCCAAGATGGTGTGAATGGATGTGTGAGGTCGATCAAACAGCTTGCCGATCTCGTGCAGAGTATCGCCAGCTTTCCAGCGCTCCCACATCATCGCCTTCTGCGTTTCGCTGTAGTAAATCCTCGGTCTTTGCTTCATGACAGCACTCCTTCCGCGGGATGCGATCATTGTGTTGCATTGACCAGTTGAATTCGCAGCCAGTAGCAGTCCTTGGAGGCATCCCCACAGGTGCTTGCTTCAGGCTGATTTCAACTACTCGCTGGAAGGCATTTTTTTGAGTATTAAAAGAATATAAAATGCTAATCTTTTTTGATCAAAAATTTAACTGGCAGTAAAAATTAGGTGCTCAGATATGCAAAAAATATTAAAAGAATTCATTGAGAAAAATCAAGAAATCTACACACTTTTACAACAAGATAAAAAATCAACTTACTCTCATAGGAAAATATTTTCGATATCTGCATATCAAATTTGTCTTAGCCACTGTCGGTCTACGTTGCATTTGCTTGAGTGCGGAGTGATAGCCACACCGCTTTCTCTATTAAGAGTTTTATTCGAAGCTTTTATACGCGCTAGCTGGCTTTGTAAAGTCGCAACCGATGCGCAACTTCAAGAATTTAAAGAGTTGAAGTTTATCAATTTCCCTGCTAAGAATATAATTATTAAAAATATACAATTATCATCTTTCCTTGATGGTGGGTCAGTTGAAAGGCTTGTAAACGAACATAAAGAATTATTTGATGACTTTATACATACTGGTGACATGCAAATTCTGAGAAGAATTCAAGAAACAGTAGGAAACATCAACGAAGTTTTCGAGGAAGAAGAAATTTTATTAATAATTTCTTTCACGTCGACAATTTTGACAAATTCAGTAATTAAAATTTTAGAATTGGATGAAAGGTTTGAGCAAATAGAAGTTGCAAAAATCAAGTACTCAGAATTAGTTAAATTAATTGAATCTTCGATAACAAAAAAATAATTTATTCAGAGTAAATCCATCTGTCAAAGACCGAAAATTTCGCATATAGAAGCGAACGGCAGCATCGGGTCGATTTGAGACAGACATAGTTTGGCCGAAAGCCGCTAGTCACTGAAATCTAGATAAATTTTTTGCGGCTGTGCTGCATAAAATTTATGCAAATCTACACCATGAGCCGGATCGAACTTGCATGGTGCTGACCCTGCGCCAATTTAAATAGGAGAGACAAAATTTCGTGTAATCAAAGCGTCCCCCCGTTTTTCGTGAACCGAATAAGAGCTACTTACCTAATACAGCTACTTACCGTTATCGCGTTCGCCCTTTATTGCATAAAAACTGGTGCAAGTATCTATCAATGGCTGAGTCCATTGCTTATGGTGATCTCATTATTAGGAATGAAGTTCGCCGCGCCGAGGATTCCTTGGAAACCCTTGATTTTCTGCATAGGTATCGTGATCTTAATTTCAGTTGGTTTTGATGCATTGGTTCTAAAAGTATCACCTATCTTTTTCTGGATTGGGAACATAGCAATTCCGCTTCTCTGCGTGTATGGTTTCGGTAGTTACTGGGTGAAACGCAAATACATCCCGGAGTGGAGCAACTTTTGGCCCAGTTAAGTAACAGAAGTACGGCTACAAATGTAAAGCTAGCGTGAATTTCAATTGGGGTTAAGAGGCAGCTTCAAAGCAGCCCCTTAACCCCCTCGGCTGATTGATAGGCACTGTGGGAACAGTAAATCTGCGATTGACCATTTTGTCCAAGGCAGAATTTTTGCAACCACATCCCGTGACAGTACGTTACAGCTGCATTGCAGGCGTTGACAGAGGTACTGCGAAAGACTGGAATGGGTCGACAGGTGCCGTTCGGTAAGTGTAGCTATCGATAAGAAGTGCGTTATCGTGACATGTTGATACTGTCCCGCCTGCATGCAGTTGTGCGGTGCAGTTCACTCTGAAGCACACTACGGATGAGGGCAAACAACTTCTCCGCCCTCGTAGTCCACCGCAAACCACAGGAGGCAGCATGAGCAACACCCCAAGCAACCCCAACTGGCCAAGCAAAACAGGTGAACCCTCAGGCGGAGGGCGCGGCAACAACCCACCGGGTGGTGGCGGCAAAAAGTAGCGGAAGCGCCTTAGCCAGCCTATCCGGTCTCTGATGGCCAGTGATCCACAGTAGCGTCAGGAATGGAATGCTCAGGCAGTACCTTCCTAAAGCGTTGATCTGACTGGGTACTCGCAGGAGAGAATGGATGCCGTTGCGAGACAATTAAACCAACGTCCTCGGACGACTCCGGGGTTCTGAACACCTGCGGAGAGGTTCGACGTTGGTGTTGCATCGACCGGTTGAATCTACGCGTCTAATGCGGCCATTCGTTAATGGGCGACCAAGCTCCGCGGTTCCACGCAGTTCAGTGGCCGCTCTCGAAGGTTGTGAACTGGCGATGCCGACTCGAAGTGGTCGTTCGCTGTCGCTGAGAAGGTTATCCGGACTTGCGCCGCGCACTGCGCTTGCGCAGCCAGATCAGCACGCCCGTGACACTCAGCATGGCAACACCTAAACCGGCCACGGTGATGGCCAGCTTGTACGTCATCCCTCCCACGCTCGCCATGTGCAGGTTGCTCATCCACGTGATGAAGGTGTCGCCCCCCGCCGCTCCCGTGGGCAGCCAGGTGGCCACCAGGGTGCCGGTTTCTCCATCGAGAAACAGCCTTGTGCTGCCTCCGCGGTCCGTGATGTCCAGGCTGCTGCGCACGTCGTAGCGGTACAGTCCACGCACAGGGTCGTAGGCCAGCGAACTTTCCCCCAACAACGAGAAACCGCGCAGCCTGGCTTGTTCCTGCATGAGATCTTGTGCCCGCAGGTGGGCTGCTTTCCAGTCCAGCGTGGGCTGCGTCATGGGCTGAGTGCGCCGTGGCAGTGCACCCGTGCCTGGCTGCTGCATGCTGAAAGCTCGCACCATGGGGTCGTGCCACTGCGGCAGGTTGAGGGCGAAACTGCTCCATGCCAGAACGAACAGGGCGGGCCACAGCCACAGGCCCCCGGCACGGTGAAGGTCGAAGGTGGCGCGCCAGCGGCTGTGCATCTCCAGCTTCCAGGCACGTGCCCATCGCCCCAGCCATGGGCGCTGGGTGCTCTTTGCCCTTGCCGGCAGCGTCAGCACAAAACCCACGACGCTATCGAGCATCCAGAGCAGCGACACCAGGCCCAGCAGCCAGGTTCCCACCGCCCCCAGGGCCAGGGAGTAATGCAGGCGATAAAGAAAAGGCATCAGGTTGCGCCAAGTCTGGGTGATGTCTCCCCAGCGCCGCTCGCCCAGGATCTGGCCGCTGTAAGGGTCAACGAAGACTTGGTCGTTCTCCAACGGCGCCTTGCCCGGCAGCGGGCGCAGCAGAAACACCATCGCATCGCCCGGCTCCTGCGCCAGTGGGACACGCACGGCCAAGGCATGGGGATAACGTGCCTGGACCACGTCGCGCAACGCCATTGCGTCCACCGGCTGGGCGTTGGTGTGGGAGGCCGCGGTCCGAAGCCAGTGCGGGTTGAACGCCGCATCCAACTCGGTGTTCCACACCAGGAGGCTGCCGGTCAACCCTGCCACCACCAGGAATGCCGCCAGCGTCAGGCCGGCGAGCCGGTGGGCGACGACCAGCCAGCCCCGCAGCGAGGCTTTGCGCTGCGGCATCACCAGCGGTAGGTCAGGTTGGCGCTGGCCTGGCGGACGTCACCGTAGTGGCAGATGGCGAACTCGCAGTTGGTGAACTTCTTGTCCATGACGTTGCTCACGTTGACGCTGAGGTCCCAGTGGGCGTCGAAGCGGTAGCCCAGCATCGCATCAAAGACCGTGTACGCGGGCATGGGCATGACAATGCCTGATGCGCGGGTGCTGCCCTTGTAGCGCGCTCCTGCTGCCAAGCGCAGCTGCGGCAAGCCCCAGGACGCAAGGTTGTAGTCGGCCCAGAGGGCAGCCTGATGGTAGGGCGTGTCTTCGCTGCGCTGGCCGATTTCGCTGGCAACGGTGCTGCGCGTGATCTTTGCATCGGTGTAGGCATAGGACGCGATGACGCTGAGTGCGCGCGAGACTTCAGCCTTGGCTTCGAGCTCAAAGCCGCGTGAGCGCACCTGTCCCGTCTGGCGATAGGTGTTCTGGCCGGCATCGAATTTCAGCACGTTGTCCTGCAGCAGCTCGTACACGGCAGCGCTCAACAGCATCCGGCTGCCATCGGGCTGGTAGCGCACGCCTGCCTCGTACTGCTTGCCCTTGGTGGGCCGAAAGCTCTGGCCAGACACTTCGGACACCGAAACCGGGAAGAAGGATTCGCTGTAGCTCAGATAAGGTGCCAGTCCGTTGGACGCCTTGTAGACCACACCGGTTCGCCAGGTGGTGGCTTCGTCCTTTTGCACGGCGTTGCTGCCGTCCCGGTGCGCGGTCTGGTCCTGCTGCGCCCAGTCGCGGCGCAGGCCGGCCAGGATGGTCCAACGGTCTCCCAGGTTGACCTGGTCTTGGAGATACAGACCGGCTTGCGTGGTTTTCCGGCGCGAGCCACGGTCCAGCGCAGGGTCGCGGTTGACCACGACCGGCTGGCCATAGTTGTAGCTGCCGAGGTTGAGGGATGAGGTATTGGCGCGGAAGTTCTGCGAGTCATAGTCCATGCGGTAGGCATCAAGGCCCACCAGCATTTTGTGTTCAGCGCCCAGCAGCTTGCCGTTCCACTCCACCCGGGTGTCGGATGCCAGGCCCTTGGCGTGTTCTTGCCGGTCGCTGTACTGGCGGCGCAGCACACCCGTGGAGGCTGCTGCGGCAATGGCCGCTGCACCTGTTTGCGCCTGCAGATAGTTCCAGCTCACCTTGGACTCGAAAAAGCGCAGGCTGTGGTGCAAGCGTGTACCGGCGTTCAGAGCGTGGTTCAGCTCATAGCCCAGCGTGAACATCTCTCCCTTCATCTTGTCGTAGTCGGGCTCGCCAATGAAGTTGCCACGGCCGATGGAGTAAGCGCCCTCGCCCACGCCCTCGACCAGTTGGTAGGGCAAGGGGGCAGAAAAGCGCGTGTTGGTCTTTTGGTAGAACGACAGCAAGGTGAGCGAGGTGTCCGCGCTGGGCCGCCAGGTGAGGGCGGGCGCAATGTACAGCTTGTCGTCCGGAATGTAACGATCTGCGTTATTGCTATCGCGTCCGAGCATGGTCAGCCGATAGTCCAGCGTGTCACTGCCGGCCACGGGGCCGCTAAAGTCTGCCGTCAGCTGGCGGCGGTTGTGGTTGCCCAGCTGCAAGCCCAACTCTCGGATGGGCTCTGACGTGGGGCGCTTGCTGACGGCGTTGACCACCCCACCGGGCGACAGCTGCCCATAGAGCACCGAAGCCGCTCCGCGCAGCACTTCCACCCGTTCCAAGCCATAGGGCTCTTGAATGCCATCGTAGGAGTTGCTTTGCAGCCGCAAGCCATCGCGCATGGAGCCGCCGGTGGCCGACTCCACATCCATGCCGCGGATGCGGAAACGGTCGGCGGTGCGGCTGAAGCTGGTGGGTTGGGTGGTGACGCCCGGAGTGTAGTTCAACGCCTGGGACAAGGTTTCTGCCTGGCGGCTGCGCAGTTCTTCATTGGTGATGACCGACACCGACTGCGGCGTATCAATGATGGCCGTATCCGTCTTGCTGCCTGCCATGGCACGCCGCGCCACATAGCCCGACAGCGGTCCAGTCGCTGTTTCTGTGTCCGTGGCAGCGGTCACTGTCACGGCCGGCAGGGCAGGCGTGTTCTGGCCGACGGGGATCAGGGGCCGGATAGAGATAGTGTTGGGGCCGCTGCGCACGGACATCAGTCCGCTGCCGGTCAGGGCCCTGTCGATGGCTTGCTGCAGAGTGAGGCCGCTGGGAAGCTCTGGGGCGGACTTGCCCTGCAAGAGCGCAGCATCCGCACCAATCGCGATGCCGGTCTGCCGGGAGATCGCATTGAGTGCCTGCGCCAAGGGTTGGGCCGGCACGGCGAGCTGGACACGTTGTTCGCTGTTGGCAGTCTGGGCCTGAGCGCTTGGCGTGATGCCGAATGCGGCAAATGTCGCTGCACAAGCCAGGGTGGCCTGGGCCAAAGGCGACAGATCGAACGAACGCGTGCCGTGCGCTGCCAGGTGATTGGGGGTCATGAGAAGGTGCTTCCGTTGGAGGGTTTCCAGCAGAAGACCAACCAAGGCCTTCAACCCTGACAAAAAATCTGGGACTAATTTGTAACAGTGCGGCGCGAGAGGGCTGGTCGCGCGCGTCTTAACGCAATTCCACGGTCAAATCGCCCGTGGCATTGCGCTGCACACGCACCGGCAGCATGTCGGGCAGTCCAGCCAGGAAGGCCTGTGGTTGGCGCAAAGGGAAGCTTCCAGTGAGCCGCAGTTGCTGAAGGCGTGGATGGCTGCCCAGCAGCAATGGCTTGGTCAAGTAGTCATTCCATTGGCCCAAGACTTGGTCCAAGGGGGTGTTGTTGAAGACCAGCCAGCCATTGCGCCAGGCTGCCACGCTGTCGGTGGGCACGCGCACAGGAGTGCTCAAACCACGCTGATCAGCTTCGATGGCGTCGCCAGTCGTCAATGTGACGGGGGAAGGTGCCGCCATGTGGTCGGCGGGCCAGACCGCAACACGGCCCTCGGCCACTTCCACGCGCATCTGGCCTGCGCGGGCGCTGACGCTGAACACGGTTCCCAGCACCCGCACGCGGCCCCATGCGGTGGCAACGGTGAAGGCGCGGTCCATATCATGGGCAACACGGAACCGCATCTCGCCCTTGTCCAGCAGTACCTCGCGCCGGTCGCGGTACATCACAATGCGTGCACGGGTGTGCGGCGCCAAGCTGATCTCGGAGCCGTCAGGCAGGGTCATGTCGCGCTGCTGTGCGTGCTCGGTCTGCAGAGCCAGCTCGAAGACGGGCTGCTGCCAGTACCAGCGCCCCCCTCCCCAAAGCATGGCCGTCAGCCCTCCCAAGCCCAGCAGCCCCAGGGTGTTACGCCGTGCGCGTCGCGGGTCATGGCGCTGCGGAGCCGGCACGCTCGATTGCAGGAAGCTGCCGTCGGTGCTTGCCCACAGGCGCTCTGCCGCTTGTAGTGAGGCCTGGCATTCCGGAGTGCCCGTGCGCCAGTGCGCTGCCAGCTCCTTTTCGGCGGCCAGCGCTGCGTCGGCATCGCCGCGGTGGATGCGGCCGACCAGCAGCAAGGCTGCTTCGACCAGTTTGCGGGGAGGTTCAGAGGAGGCCATATTGTTGGAATGCGTCCATGGTCATGCGCGTGAGGGCGCATGGGCTGCGCAGTCCAGAATGCCCCGCATGACGTGGCGTTCGATATTCGTGTCGGTCATTCCGAGATGTTCGCCGGCTTCCCGGTAGCTGTAGCCGTAGATGCGCACCAGGATGAACACATCACGGCGTTTGCGTGGCATGGCTTCCAGCCGTTGAAGAAACAGGTTCAGATGTTCGCGGGCCATGGCCGTGCTTTCGGCGGATGGTGCGCTCGTGGGCGCGACCAAGCGAAGGGCATCCAGTACCCGCTGCTCGGCCTGACGCCGGGTCGCGCCGCTGGCCGCCAGGTTGCGTGCCGTCTGATACAGCAGGGCACGGGCATCCTGCACAGTTCCTCCTGCGCGTTGCAATGCATAGATGCGGGTGTAGGTGCTTTGCACCAAGTCGGCGGCCATATCACGGTCGCCTGCGCTGCGTGTGAAATACCGCAGCAGTTCTCTGTAGTAGCGCTCGGGCACAGGGACACCTCAGCAGGATGACAAAAGAGAACTCCTGGCTTGGCTGAGATCGTCAAGAAGACCTGTTGCTGGGGAGGAGGGCGCCTGGATTGTAATGGGCATGTCTCTCCATCGCCTTGGCTGGGGTCGAGCTGTATGGCAGTATTTGCCGCTATAGCTACATCGGATTGTTCAGGCGAGAAGCGCTGGCGACCTGAGCGGTTTGCGCTTACAGTGCATTCGCCCGGTTGGCTTGTTTTTTCTACCTTCCTGCCACATCACCAAAGGCATCTTCCATGCGTTCTTCTTTTCTCGCAACGCTCGTAGCCGGTTTCTATCTGGTGCTGACGCCGGCATCTGGCGCAGAAAAGGATGTCGGCGTTGTTTTGTTGCATGGGAAATGGGACAGACCGCCGAGCAACGTGCTCGGTCTTTCGCGTGAACTCCGGGCCCAGGGTTATGAAGTCGTGACGCCAACCATGCCGTGGTCGGCGACGCGGGAGTATGACGTCACTTATTCCCAGGCGATCGAGGAAGTCGAGGCCGCCGCCAAGAGCCTGCGCGACAAGGGCGCCAAACACGTGATCGTGGCCGGGTATAGCATTGGTGCCAACGCAGCACTGGCCTACGCCAGTCAGGGCAGGCCTGTCGATGCAATTCTTCTTCTTTCTCCGGGACATACCCCCTATGCAGGACTGATGAAAACAGCCGCCCAAACCAGCGTGACCAAAGCCAGCGACATGGTGAAGTCCGGCGCGGGGAACAGCCGCGCAGCGTTTGCCGATTTCAACCAAGGGCAGTCGCAGCAGATTCGCGTTACCGCGGCATCCTATCTTTCCTATTTCGATCCCGATGGCCTGGCAAACATGCCAAAGAGTGCTGCAGCCATTCCAACTGCACTGCCGATATTTATGGCCGTTGGCTCAGGCGACCCGATGCCTGCGGTTGCCGAGAAGACAATATTTGCCGTGGCACCCGCGCATGCCAAGAGCATTTCCAGCATCTTGGCTGCTGATCACATGGGCCTGGCAAATGTCGTGGGCCCTAGCTTGATCGCTTGGCTGAAAACTTTGGAATACTGATAGACAAAGGTTTTACAGCGCAAACGCCCTGGGTTTATGCAAAGAAATGGAAGTTTCCCATGCTGCCTAATTGGCTACTACAGCCGAAAACCTGCCGCGGCATTGACATTGAATCAATGATATCCATTCGACCTTCCCGTACCGATGATAGCCACCGTGCCATTGAAATTTGGCGTCAAGCGGTTGATGCCACTCATCACTTTCTGACCCAGGATGATCGTGTTGCTATTGACACAATGGTGCGCGACTTTCTCCCTCAAGTCTCGCTTTGGCTAGCCGTGGATGCCAACGATTATCCACTGGCTTTCATGTTTATCGAAAGAGGCCATATGGAGGCCTTGTTTGTTGATCCTGTGTATAGCGGATTGGGTATAGGTTCAATGCTGGTAAAGTATGCTGTTTCGATGCATCCCGAAATGACAACAGATGTCAATGAGCAGAATCTGCAAGCATTAGGTTTCTACGAAAAATTAGGCTTTCGGCGCACGGGCCGTTCAGCGCTCGATGGACAAGGCCGTCCTTACCCTGTGATTCACTTGAGGTACGCCAAGGACTAAGGGGAGCACTTGGCATTGAATCGGTCTACTGGTCTTTATACACTCTAGGAAATGAATTCCATCGACTCGGGTTCTGTCGGTTATTTCAAGACCACATGCGAACTCTCGCAACGCGCCTGTGCCATCCCCTCGCGTGTCTGAATATGCGAAATGGATTCAGCATAACCCTGGGGCGCAGCCGTTTCAAAGTACGTTATTCCTGGTATCACTGATGCTATGGCGTCGGCCGATGGCGCTGGAGGGACCGGATCTGCTTCTTGAAGAGTTCCATCGCCAGCGTCGACGCGGGACTCAGATAGGCTCCGGTGCGCCAAATGATTCCAAGTTCGCGCTGCGATTTCCAGCCACCCGCAGGAGATACCGACGTGAGACGCGACTGCACCTCTGGGTCGCTCAGAGCGGAGCGGGGCTTGAGGCTGATGGCGTTGAGGGCCAGGCCCATCGACAATTCCCGTCCAGACGATGAGGAAAGTATCGAAGGCACGGGTGCCGGCATGTCATGGGCCGCGAAATTGGCCTCAAACTCCCTGAACGTGGCAGTCCCCCGGGCGGGAACCAGCCATCGCGCCTGTGCCAGTTCGGCCCATGGAACATTGCGGCGGGGGCGTGCCAGTGCATGTCCGGTGGGCACCATGGGCTGCATCGGATCGCTGCACAGGGCGTGCCACGACATTCCCGCCGCCGGGGTTCCGGTCTGTCCCAGCAAGGCGAAATCTAGCCTGCCGGCCAACACCGCCTCTTCAAGCGAGTCGGTCATGCCTCCACTGAGCTCCACCGAAAGGCCACGTTCGGCGAGCTGCTGGATCCCTGGGCAGACCCATCGGTCAGGGACCCCATTGCCGACGCCCAGACGCACTGCTCCGGCCTTCGCTTGGCGCAGGTCGCGCAGTTCGGCGTAAAGATCCTCGACCGCCATGTCGATCTGTGCCGCCCGCTGCAGGAACACTTCGCCGAATGCCGTTGGACGCATGCCCCGCGGCATGCGCTCGAACAAATCGACCCGCGTGGAGCGCTCGAGGCGCGCGATGGCCTTGCTCAGAGTGCCAGGCGAGATGCCGAGATTCGCGCAGGCCGCGGTGAGGCTGCCTTCGCGCCCCACCACTACCGCCCAATGCAGGTCGTTGAAGTTCATGGTTTTCCAATATGGAAAGGATTCCAGCATATTTTGCCTTGCGTGCAATCGCGCCGGGTTCCGATACTCGGGGCACTAGAATTTGCTGGAGACAAACCTTGCAGAACCCATCTTCTCGCCGCGTGTGGCTTGCGGCAGCCCTGGCCACCGCCTGTTGGCCCGCCCTCTCGCAAGAGACCTTCCCGGCCAAACCCATCACCCTGGTCGTACCTTTCAGCGCAGGCAGCGGAACCGACCAGATCACGCGTCTGCTGGCAAAAGGTCTGACCGGCAACCTGGGTGTTCCGGTGATCGTGGAAAACAAGCCAGGGGCTAGCGGCGCCATTGCCGCGAGCGCGGCCGCCAAGGCCAAGCCTGACGGATACACCCTGCTGATCGGTAGTGCAACGACCAACGCGGTCAATTTCTCGCTGTTTTCCGGCAAGCTCGGTTACACGCCCGACTCGTTCGAGATCATCTCAACCCTGTCTTCCAGTCCGATCTCGCTGTACGTTCCTTATGCCTCGCCCTGGAAATCGGTGGCTGATCTCAAGGCCGCCAGTGCGCAGGCACGGCCCGTGCTGACCTGTGGCAGTGGCAACGCGGTCAACCAGGTGGCATGTGAGATCTTCCGCCAGCAGGCCCGCGTGCCCTTGATCAATGTGCCCTATAAATCCAACCCCAATTCGTTGAGCGATCTGGCAGGCGGACAGATAGCGTTTGCGTTCTCCGACGCAACTGCCGCGTTGGCTCTGGTGGAGTCCAAGCGCGTGCGACCTCTAGCGGTGGCAACCACCAAACGCTATCCATCCTATGCGGACACGCCGACCTTCGAGGAAGCGGGGGTGGCCAAGTTCGAGTTCACCGGATGGACCGCTGTATTCGCTCCCGCCGGGGTGCCCAGACCGGTCATAGAGACGCTGCACCAGGCATTGGTCAAGGTCATGGCATTGCCAGAGGTGGCTCAATACACCCAGCGCACTGGCAGCGTGGTCAAGAGCGCAAGCCTGGCCGAGAGCCGGGAATTCGCGACCCAGGAACTCGCTCGCTGGAGCCGCTACATCAAGGAATCGAATGTCAAGTTTGAACAGTGATCAGGGCATCGGTCCATTGTCAGGGCTGCGGGTGATCGACTGGACCCACGTCCTTGCCGGCCCCTTCACGGGTTACCAGCTGGCGCTGCTGGGCGCCGAGGTGATCCGCATTGAAAGGGCGGACGGTGACGACATGATCCGCAGCAAGTCGCTCGACCCGCAGCTGTCCGAAGCCGGTCTGGGGGATACTTTCGTGGCCCAGGGCAGCGGCAAGCAGTCGGTGGCCGTGGACGCCCGCGATCCTGTCGTGAAGAAGGCCCTGCAGGCTTTGATTGCCTCCGCCGATGTCCTGATCGAGAATTTCCGCCCAGGAAAAATGGCGGCTTTGGGCTTCGATCCGGCGGAACTGATCTGCCGCCATCCGCAGCTCACCGTCTGTTCCATCACCGGCTTCGGACCGGAGTCGGATCGGCGCGCCTACGACCATGTGATCCAGGCTGAAAGCGGTCTGATGCAGGCCAATGCAAGCAGCGATGGCACACCGCAACGCATTGCCTTTCCCATCGTCGACTACGCGGTGGGGCAGCAGGCTGCGTTGGCCATCGTCACAGCGTTGCTGCGCCGTGAACGCACGGATTCGGCTGTGCGCTCCCGCGGCGAGTGGCTTCAGGTCACCATGCTTGGCGCGGCCCTGACGTTGATGGCCCCGGTCTATGCCAGCGAACTGGTCAGTGGCCGCAAGAGTCAGCGCAGTCGGTCCACGGCGTTCTCCGGTAGTCCGCTGTCTGGCACATTTGCGGCGGGCAACGGCCACCTGGCGATCGTCTGCAATGCGCCGGCGCAGGTGACCGGGCTGTGGCTGGCATTGGCAGAAGCGGGGTTGCCTCAAGGCGAGGTGCAGGCACTCGGGCGCCTCGCTGGGGAGGGCCGGATCGAGGAGACGCAGCAGATGCTGGGCAAATGGCTGCTGAAGGAATGCGCTGCGGTTTGGTTTGACCGGCTCTCGCGTCACGGTGTGCCAGCCGCCGTCGTGGCCGATCCGATGCAGGCCGTGCGCTCGGTATGCAGCGACTGGCCAGAGGTCGACCTGGCCATGGGCGCTGACAGCCCGCGCCGCGTGCGTGTGCCCGGCATTGGCTTTTCCTCGACCAAGGCACTGACCGGGCAGTTGGCTGCGCCGCAGCGCCGCGGGGAGCATACCCGGCAGTGGCTCGAGGGAGCAGGCTTGGCACGCGAAGAAATCGCTAGCCTTCTGGAGAGCGGGAAGGTTTTCGAGCCCAGCCGCCACGCCTTGCGTTGACGACGGGTGCCTGGCCAGCGGGTCGCGGTGATGAACGCAGCCAGGCTTTGCTTCACAAAAGATGGACCTGGCGGGAGCAATGAATTCCCATATCAGCCGCTGCGCCTAGAACCTGGTGCGCAGTGTCAGCAACAGGTTGCGCGGATCTCCGTAGGTGTTGTATGAGTTCAGTCCACCGACGCGGGCATAATAGCTGCGGTCAAACGCATTGTTGAGCGCCAGCCACAGTGTGGTCTGCGTAGCCACTTGGTAGCCGACTTGCACGCTGGCCACGCCGTATCCGCCCTGTTCGCGCGTGCCTGGCACGCCGCTGCTGGCGACTGCGCTGCTGATCTGCGCGCCGCCCCCAATCGACCACCGGCCACCGCCAAGCTTGTAGTTGGCATAGGCCTTGAGGCTGTGCCGCGGTTCAAACAGCGTGAACTGCGTGCCCGCGACCGTCTGGTGCGCAAGGTATCGGGTATCCAGACGGGAGTAGCCCAGCGACATCTGCAACTGGGCGACCGGGCTGCCGCTGATCTCCACTTCCCAGCCCCTGACCTCGACTTCACCGGCCTGCACGAAATAGCCCGGCCGGGCGACATCGGGTAGCGATCGGTTCTCGTCACGCGTGCGGAATATCGAGGCCGTCGCCAGCAAGCGGCCATCGAGCATGCTGCGTTTGAGGCCCAGCTCGATCTGCTTGCCCACGCGCGGGTCGAGAATGCGGCCGGAAAAATACTTGGCGGTCTGGGGCATGAAGATATCCGAATAGCTTGCGTACGCCGTGGTGTTGTCGGCGACATGCAGCACCAGGCCGGCGTAGGGCGTGACCTGGCCGGTCTCGCGTGCACCCTGGGTCCAGGCGGGCTGGGCGGCACCGGTCACCGCATTGCGTGAGCGCACCGTGAAGTCGCTGGCGCGCGCGCCCGTGACCAGCGTCACCGCATCGGTCAGACTCCAGCGCAGCTGGCCATAGAGACCGCGCTGGACGGTTTCATCGCTGTAGCGGCGCACGATGGATGGTTGCGTGCGACACACTTTTGATGTGACGCACGCAGGGGTTTGAAGGCTATGGGACGAGGCGCACTGGACGGGCCGCGAAGCTGGGCAGGGCGTTTGCGCTCGCAACTCCGAAGCGGGTGCGCTCCTGCACCTCAACGCCGTAAACGAAGCGACCTTGCGTGATGCTTCCATTGGCGAAGGCCAGGTCGGCAACAATCTTGTCGCCTTTTGCCAGCGCGCGCGGCAACTGAACACTGACGCGGTTGTCGCCGGCGGCCTTGACCGGCACAGTCCAGCCGGAAGTGCCGCGCTGCACCGCCAGCGTTCCCTTGACCTGCCCGGCTGGAATCGGCATCCCATGGTCCTCCAGGTAGAGGATGACCTGCCGGCCTTTTGCGACCAGCTCCACCGCGACCTCGCCGCCCTCGTAGTTCATCTGCCCCCCGTGCTTTGGCGGCCAGGTGCCACATGCAGCAGCCGTCGACGGCGCCATCAGCAACGCATGGCCGAGCATCGCTGCCGAGAGAATTTTCAAGGTACTTGTGCGCATCATGACCTGGTCTCAGTCCACGTAACTACCGGCCTGGCGGATGAGCGTCCCCCAGCGGTCGATTTCCGACTTGAGGTGGTTGCGAAGGCCATCGGGTGTCTGCAGCTTCTCGGCGGCCACCTGTACCCCGACGTCATCAAGCCGCTTGACGAGAGCGGGATCCTTGAGCGAATCACGCAGTGCGGTGTTGAGTGAAGCCAGCACCGGGGCCGGCGTTCCCTTGGGCGCATACAGACCATGCCAGACCACGACCTCGAAGTTCTTCAGCCCGGCCTCGCGCAGCGTCGGGGTGTCGGACAGCGGCTTGAGTCGCGCAGGTGTCGTGACGGCATACAGGTGAACCTTTCCAGCCTTGATGTGCGGAATGGTCTGCATCGTCTGGTCGCACATGACATCGACCTGCCCGCCAATCAGGGCCGTCAGCGCAGGTGCTGTTCCTTGGAACGGAACGTTGGTGCTTTGCGCGCCGATGGCTTGCTGCAACAGCATGCCGCACAGCTGCGAAGCTGCACCGAGGCCGGCATGCGCCACGTTGACCGTCTGCTTTTCCTTTTGCATCCAGGCGATCAGCTCCTGGGGCGTTTTGGCGGTCAGATCAGCGCGACCGATGACGGTCATCGGCACATCGGCCACCTGCCCGATGTGCTCAAAATCCTTCAGCGGGTCGAAGGCCAGCTTGCGGTAGAGGCTCGGGGCCGTGGACATGCCGATGTGGTGCAGCAGCAGTGTGTGGCCATCTGCCGTGGCCCGGGCCACGCTGCCTGCGGCTACCGTGCCACCGGCGCCTGCGCGGTTTTCGACGACGACCGTGGTGCCGAGTTTCGCCGTCATGGACTGGGCCAGGGCGCGACCAAGCAAGTCGGTGGGGCCGCCGGCAGCAAACGGAATCACCAGCGTGATGGACTTGGAGGGGAAGGCCTGGGCGCTCGCGGTTGCGGGTATCGCCGCAACCGTGGCGATGGCACATAGAGCAGTCAGAGTGGCTTTTGTTTTCATGTTTGTCTCCCAGTGGTTAAGCTCAATTGCAGGCCGTTGCGGAGGCCTTGTCGCCCGTTTGTTGCCAACCTGCGGCTGCGGGATCGAAGGTCATGTAGTGTGGTTTCACGTAGTCGGTCGGGTCGAAGTTGACACGCAGCTCCGGCGGATTGACGATGCCGACGTTGTCGATGGCTTCCTCCAGCGCGCGCTTCATCAACTCGCCGGTATTGAACGCCCCGGCACGTTGCGAAGCCGCATCGTGTCCCGCCGGAAAGAAGATCTTGGGCTGTGCAGCCTGGATGTACAGAGCCGCATCGCGCAACCCGTTGGAGCTGGCATTCCCGACGTCGACGGAGCCGATGTGCACGTCGGTCTTGGGCAGGGAACGCAGCAGCGTCGCGGCGGCCGGCGCTTTTTCCTTCAGGGAGCCCACCCGGTCGTTCCACAGCATGCCGAAGCTCTGGCCGCTGCCCAGCGTGAGGTGGTACAGCACGGACGGTCCTGTGACAGCGCCTGCGGTCGCGATGCCGTCGGTCGCGGCGGTACCTGCGGGCCACCATTCCGCGTCCCGCGGGTCGCTGTACAGACTCCAGTCGAAGGTCGCGGCTGGCAGCGTCGCGTCGGCCACGGTCACGGCCTCGTCCGAATGTTTCACGGCGCGAATGCAGGCCTGTAGATCGGGCAGCGAGAGCGTGTTCACCGCAAGTCCAACGGCCTGATCCTTGGGAACCAGCGCCGTGCATTTGAGCAACTTAGCGCTGCCGTTCCAGCTTTGCTGGCGCCGGGCATCATCCTCTACGACATCGCAATGCTCGGCGGCGCCGACGACCGTTGCACCGGTCCGGAAAGCAATGTTCGCCGCCAGATCCGCATGGCCGGGCGCTGCCTTGCCGAGCATGATGTAGGCGGGCATCAATGCCACCAGCTCCTGCAGCGTCGTGGGCGTGCGGCCAGGCGCATCCTCGCGGCGCACCAGGGAGGCGTCGAGGAGCACCACCTTGCCGTTGATGGCTGCGGCATAGGTCGTGTTGGAGGCCCAGGACATGATCACGAGGTCTTTGCGGACTTCGCCGGTGCTGGCATCGACATTCTCGGCGCCGAAGTAGTGGGTGCGCGCTGCAATCTGTTCGCTCAGCGCCGGTGTTGCTGGTGCCGATGGCGCTGCCGGGACTACGGGGTCTACCGGTTTCCCCGGCTCGTCGCCGCTACTGCTGCCGCCGCACGCGACGATAGTGAGTGCCACGCCGGCACCTGCGAGCGCCATATGCAGCGGGCGCAGAGGGAACTTGAAAGATTTATTCATGGTGTCTCCGTACTTGATTTTTTTCAGCTGCAAGTGGCGTTGGTGCGGGCTCCGGTCTTGGCCCAGCGCGGCGAGGCCGGGTCAAAGGTCAGCAGCGAGGGGCGGACGTAGTCGTACGGGTCGTTAAGCCAGCGCACTTCCGGCTGCTGCGCCTCAGGAATGCCCATGTGGGTCATCGAGGTCATCAGGTTGCGTTTCCACCATTCGCCGGAGTTGCCCGCCGCGCCCCGGCGACGCTGGGACTCATCGTGGTGGCTCGGAACGAACACCTTGGGCTGCATGTCGCGTATGTAGATGGCGGCATCGCGCATGCCATTGGTGGGGTTGTTGGCGCCACTCACGGCGCCAATCAAGACGTCCGTGGCCGGCCAGGCGTTGAGCGCCGGAATCAGCTGGGGAGCAAGCTCCTTGTACGGACCCACGCTGTCGTAGACCGAGAAGGAGAACGCGCGCGCACCGGGTACGGTGAACTGGTACAAGACCGATAGACTGCCACCGCCGCCAGAGGCCTTGACATTCGGGTACTCGAGCGGGCCTGTTCCCCACAGTTCGAACTCGCGCGGGTCTTCGCCGTCACGAAAACCGATGCCGTTGAAGGGGATGCTGGTGTCCGGCGGCGTCGCGGCGCCGTGCAGTTGGCGCATGACGTTCAGGCAAAGGGCTGGCTTGAGGTCGGGCAGGTCCATGTTGGTCGCCCCGATGGGGACACCTGCAGCCAGAACCGCCTTGCACTTGACGCTCGCCCCGGTGCCGAACTGCCGGCCTGCATCGACCTGCATACCGGTGCAATGCTCCTCTGCGCCGAAGATCGTCGCTCCGGTGCGGTAGGCTACGTTGGCGATGTAGTGCGTATGGTCGCCATGGCCGTGGCCGATGAAGATCCACTCGGGTTTAAGGTCTACCAGCTCCTGCAGGCCGGTCGGCGTGCGCTTGCGCGCCGGTGGCGCCACCACTTGGTCATCGTCGATGTAGCCGTCCAGCAGGAACACCTTGCCGTTGGCCGCCACGGCAAACGTGGTGGTCGTCAGCCAGGCGAAAATGACACGGTCTCTGCGAACGTCGCCGTTCGAAGGGTTGACGTTCTCAAAGCCGAACATATGCTGGCGAGCCTTGACAGTTGCCGCCGTCGACGTCGGCCCGCCCGTAGGGATGCCAGCCGCGGCCTGGGCATTAGCGCCCAATGAAGCCATGGCGATTGTTGCAGCGGCCGCAGCCTTGGCCAGGCCTGCGGGCAGGCGTGCGGCCTCGAAACGTTTTTTATTACGCATGGTTGTCTCCTTTTTATGTCTCGCAAAATTTGTCGTGGGCTACGACGATGTATCGAGGACATGGCGCTCGATGGCGCCGCCGACCTCCACAGTGCTTGCAGTGCCTCCCAAGTCGCGGGTACGAGGGCCTTCCTTCAAGGTGTGTTCGATGGCGCGCACGATGGCGTCGTGCGCGGCGTCATGGCCGAGGAACTGAAGCATCAGTGCACCGGACCAGATCATGGCGATGGGATTGGCGATTCCCTGGCCGAAGATGTCGGGCGCAGAGCCGTGTACAGGTTCGAATAGCGAAGGGAATGTCTTGTTGGGATTGAGGTTTGCCGACGGCGCCAGGCCAATGGTTCCGGTACACGCGGGACCGAGGTCCGAAAGGATGTCGCCGAACAGATTGGAGGCGACCACCACGTCGAAGCGTTGCGGCTGCAGAACGAAGCGGGCGCAGAGGATGTCGATGTGCTGCTTGTCGACCTTCACCTCGGGATAGTCCTTGCCGACTGTATCGGCGCGCTCGTCCCACCAGGGCATGCTGATGGCAATGCCGTTGCTCTTGGTCGCCACCGTAAGTTGCTTGCGCGGACGAGACTGCGCGAGCTCGTAGGCGTAGCGCAGCACACGGTCGGTCCCGTGGCGGGAGAAAACCGACTCCTGGATCACGACTTCGCGATCTGTGCCTTCGAAAATCCGGCCACCCAGGTTGGTGTACTCGCCTTCGGTGTTTTCGCGCACCACGTAGAAATCGATGTCGCCAGGCTTGCGCCCGGCCAGCGGGCAAGGCACGCCTTCGAAAAGCCGCACCGGGCGCAAGTTCACAAACTGGTCGAACTCGCGGCGGAACTTGAGCAGTGAGCCCCACAGCGAGACATGGTCCGGGACTAAGTCAGGCCAGCCAACGGCGCCGAAGAAGAGCGCGTCATGCCCGCTGAGCCGCTCTTTCCAGTCGCTCGGCATCATTGCGCCGGTCTGCGCGAAGTAGTCGCAGCTGGCCCACTCGATGTGGTCGAAATCGAGCTCAATGCCGAAGCGTTTTGCTGCGGCTTGCACGACCCGGACGCCTTGCGGCATAACTTCTTTTCCGATGCCATCGCCAGGGATGACTGCTATTTTCAATGGGGCTGCCACTTCGTATTCCTTTTTTACTGGTCTCGAATAGACGCATGTTAAAAGGTGTAGAAGCTTTTATAATCGCCATCAATGTAAATGCGTTATGCACACTTCATGAATAATGATCCAATTCCCGAGGACCTGCGCGTATTCAGTGCCGTTGTGCGCAAATCGAGTTTTTCAGGTGCTGCACAGGAACTCGGAGTCTCACCTGCATATGTCACCAAGCGGGTTCGCATTCTTGAAGCCACGCTCAATACCAAGCTGTTCTACCGCACCACGAGACGGGTGGTCGTGACCGAAGACGGTGAGCGCGTCTACCACTGGGCGTTGAAAATTCTCGATGATGTAGACCATCTCATCGAAGAGCTTGGAGTCACACGCCAAGTGCCGCGAGGCTCGTTGCGCGTGTGCAGCAGCTTTGGCTTCGGTCGCCGTGTGGTCGCACCCGCGCTATCTGCGCTGACGGCCAAATATCCGCTGTTGCAGGTGCGCTTTGAGGTGTTCGACCGCCTGGTCGATGTCGCCTCCGAAGGCTTTGATCTGGATGTACGTGTTGGAGACGAGATCGCGCCGCATCTCATTGCAAAGCCTCTGGCCTCGAATCACCGCGTTCTCTGCGCTGCACCCGAGTACCTCAAAAAACATGGTACGCCACGCACCCTGAGCGACTTGGCGATGCACGACTGCCTCATCATCAAAGAGCGAGATCATCCTTTCGGCGTATGGCGCCTGCGGCAGGGCAAACAGGAGGAGACCATCAAGGTCCGCGGCCCCTTGTCGTCCAACAATGGCGAGATGGTGGTGCAGTGGGCGGTGGACGGGCGCGGCGTGGCGCTGCGCTCGACGTGGGACGTGGGCCCCTTGATTCGAGAAGGTCAGCTCGTCCACATCCTTCCCGAGTACGCGCAGGACGCCAACGTGTGGGCGGTGTATCCCTCGCGTTTGAACACCTCGGCCAAGGTGCGAGTCTGTGTTAGTTTCCTGGAGGAATTCATGAATTCCATCGATATGGCCGTGAAGGTCCAGTAGGTGGCATTTGTTGGCATGCCTCAATGGTGGGGGACTACAGTACACACGCAGTGCGGCGGCGATAGCGCACGCACAAATCGGCCCACGTGCGCTAAACCAGAGCTTGTTGCTGCTTGAACTGCCCCCGCTGCGGTTTGAACGTCTTGCTTACCAATGCTCTCCGGTTCCGCTGTCCAGCCAGGTACCGCTTCGATTGCACATTTGCCAGCGGCAGGCGGGGTGCCTATGGCTCCGATCCGCGCCGAACTGGAAGAGAGCGTGCTGTGGCGTATTCCATAGCTGGCAGATTTGGCCCACCGTCGTACCGGCTGCCAGGTTCGACGAACGGAGCTCTCGTACCGTTCAGCGGGTTTGCCGACAGACCGACACCGCTGTTCGGCGCGCGCCTTTGCGCAAGCGCTGAGTCCGGTCTGGGGATCAATGCGTATCAACTGCCATCTGCACTGCGCAGGCCTCGAGCACTTTCGGTTATCCGTCGCTTGATGGAGCCGCAAAAAAGCTAACAGCAAGGGGACCTTATCGTTACTTATTTCACGCTGCCTCTAGCAGCGAAGCTGCAGGGGGCCGTTCCAGGGGGCGAGGTAATTTCCGTCTCTACCGGAACCCTTACGGCCGTTAAACTGCACGCTTAACTCGCCCACACCTCGCACGCTCGAGAACAACACAGAAAATTCACATGTCGAATCGACAAATTTCAGGAAAGACAGAGCTCAACGGGGCGGGGATCAAAAAGCATTTTCGGACTACTGATCCGTGGCGTGCGATCCCCGAGTTGATTTGGAATGGCTTCGACGCGAAGGGGCTCCGTGTCGAAGTGGTGGTTGTCGAGGGGCCGATGGGCGGCGCGACGAGAGTAGATGTTTCCGATGACGGGGACGGCATCGAGCTCGAGACGCACGCCGAAACGTTTGGCCGATTTAACGACTCTAGTAAGAAGGAGGACGCCACTACCCATGGTTCGCATGGTCGCGGCAGACTGTCCTTTCACAGACTCGCCGAACGGGCTATTTGGTGGACGAATGCCTCCGGATCGGGGTGCGCACGGATAGAAGTGAACAGCACAGCGCTAACGGACTATGAGGGCCGATCAGTGGGCTTATCGGATTTGCCCATAGGAATGGAGGTTGGCAAGACTGGCACAAATGTGCAACTGGTGAACTTACATACTGCTCTACCGACGATAGGCGAACTTCATGAACTCCTTTCCATCGAGTTCGGTTGGTTCCTCGCGCTCAATCCGGCGAAGAGCCTACGCCTCAATGGGGCTGAAGTGGCAGTACCGTTGCACGACCTCACTCAGCATAAGCTAGTCATTGACGGTCATGACTTCGATGTGGCGATTCTCCGCTGGGACCTAAAGCCAGGCTCTGAAAAGTCCCATGTGTATCTCTTGAACTCCTCGGGTAAGACTGTTGATAAAAAGCTGAGCACTTTCAATCATAAGGGCAATTTCCACACCAGCATTTACGTTAGCTCAAAGTGGGCTGATGCCTTCGAGCCAAGTGGAGGTGATTTAGCCAGTCCAGACGCGGTAGGCTTCGAATCGGAGACATGGCGAAAGGTTGCACGCGAGCTCAACAAGATCACCAAGGCCGTGTATGAGGAATTCCTGCGAAAACAGTTCGATGGGGAAATTGAAGGGTACGTCTCCGAAGGTATCTTTCCTACTTACGCTGGCATGCCCGAGGACTACAAGAAATGGCGATTTGAGAACACTAAAAGCATCTTGCGTGCCATCTATACCGCTGATCCTACGGTGTTGAAGTCGTTAAAGAAAAGTCAAAAAAAGATTATTGTGCGGCTCCTTGATAAGCTGGCGATATCGAACGAGAACGACGCTATCTTCGAGGTGCTTAACAGCGTTCTGGATCTTGACGACATATCGACGAAAATGTTCGCTAAGCAACTCAAGAGCGTGTCGCTGCAAAGCATCATATCGGCAATTGAGCTCCTTCGCCGCCGGCACGAGGTGGCCGACAAGTTGCGCACATTGATGAACGATCATTATTTGGAAACGCTAGAAACGCCTGACTTGCAGGGCATCATCGAGGCCAACACTTGGCTTTTCGGCAGCTCCTACGAGACACTTGGCGCCGAGGAGGATACGTTCACCAAGATCGCCAAATCGCTTCGTGACACGGTAAAAGGGATGGATGAAATCGCCTTGGACGACTTGGACGAAAATGAGGTCACAGCCATTGAAGGCGCAAACAAGCAGACGGATTTGTTTCTCGCCCGCAAGGTCCTACACCACGACTCGATGGGGCGTAAAATTTATCGGTGCATCGTCGTGGAGATCAAGCGCCCAAGCATCGCACTTAATTACAAGCACCTCCAACAGCTAGACGGCTATGCTCAGCTCATCAAAAAGCATGCGGAATTTGGTAGCGAGGTGATGCATTTCGAGCTTATTCTGATTGGACGCAAAATATCCGAAGCGGACACGGAAATTCGCAGTCGCATGCAGGGTCAGGTGGCTAAGGGATTACCTGGCTTAGTCAGTGACGATCCGCGTATGAAGCGCTTTGTACTCAACTGGTATACGTTGCTGGACAACTTCCTACTTACCAACCAGGCTATGATTGATGCACTTAAGTTAAAGCGCGACTCGTTCGACGGCTCCTCACGGATCGACCTCATCACCGACTTACAAAAAGAAGCAGCTTAGCGGCGCGATTCGTCACGGGAAGACTGCTGAGGTTGATTTCATTGGCCGAGGAACTGGCTTATTACCAAATAGATAATATAAAGGTTGCCTTCTTGGTAACAGCAGGGCTGTGGATTTATAAAACACGATAGGAAGTGCGTTATCGTTATCTATTTCTGAATTGCGAAAATCTACGGTTGATGCCGTCTGCCGGTATAAATCGCTTTCCCAAATAGCCATTTTCGCGTTGATAGACGTCAACAATTTCTACTTGTCATGCAAGCGCGCGTTTCGCGCCTCGCTGCGCGGCCTGCCCGTGATCGTACTGTTCAACAACGATGGCTGTGCGATCGCCCGGTCAGACGATTATGTGGAATGAAAAATGGAGTCAAGGCATTGGCCCAATTCGCTCCGAAGCCGATAGTCGCTCAACGAGCTTAAACTTCCGATTTCGGCCGTGGATTCAATCGGTCGATGCAACACAGGCGTCGAACATCTCTGCAGGTGTTCTGAACCCCATAGTTTTTCGGTGACGTTGGTTTATTGTCTCGCGATGGCATCCAGGCTCTCCTGTGATTAACCTGACAGATCCATGCCTTTTGGAAAGTGTTGCCTGAGCAGCCCATTCGTATTTTCATTTGTTCCCCGCTGCCAAGGGTGATGTGGGTCACAGAAGTAGACCTGGATGTCCGTAGCTAGGGTAAAGCGCTTATGGCCTGCCATTTCTTTGCCGCGATCCCAGGTCAACGACCGGTAGAGCTCTTGCGGCAAAGTACTCGCATGTCTAGCTAAGGCGGCTGCAACCGGCGCGTTGGGCAAATGGATATGACCACTCGCGCGGTAAACCTGTATGCGCTCGTAAAACAGCACTCGCGCCATGTTGTCAGTGGTGCGCTCTTCGATAGCAGCTAGGTCGTGGCCTTCCTACAGCTCATTTGCTGTGAGGCGCAGAGCAATGGGCTTTTCATTGATCAAACTGCTGCGGACTTCCCAACGACTGCGCTGTGGTTGTGCTGCCGCATCTGGATAGCCATGCTGGCGGTCCATATCTGCCCCATCAGATACACCAGAGGCGCGAAATTGCCCGCCGTGCGACCTTCGGCATGGGCGCAAGTCAGGGCTTCGTCTAACTCGACTGCAGCCATACGCAGGGCGACATGCGGAACGCGAGCCGTACTGTCTAGCGTGCCGATCGATGGCGCGTCCTGTGCGTGGCGGTGGTCATGTACGATGAAGACTTAAATTTACAATCTAGCTCTATTCTTGCTATATAAATATAGCATGTAAATATGAATGAACAATATTTCTTGCATTTAGGTCGGCGACTAAAGGAAGAACGTCTTCGTCTCAGCCTTTCCCAGCTGGCCATGGCCGACGCTTGTAGCGTGAACAGAAACACTCTTGCGGCATGGGAAAGAGGGGAGCAAACCCCCAATGCTGGCGCACTGGCCGTTATGGATCGCCTTGGTCTCGATGTGCTCTACATCGTTGTGGGCCGACGTGCTTCCGATGCATCAAGCCCTCTTCCTGCAGCGGAGCAAGAGCTTCTCGCTACTTGGCGCAGCAGTTCAGCCAAAGGCCGCGCCGCACTTTCGGCAATGGCGAACGCTTTGAAGCCTGAGTAAGTTAGAGCTGTCATGCTAGATCCCCAATGTCCAGATAGGCTAGGGTCATAAACTGAGAGGTGGAAAGATGCCGTCGCTGCACTTTGACTATCGCAACGCAGATGGCGTGGAGTCCACGCGCCGCATTACTGAGTGGATCGAACAAGGCCACTATGTGGTCGGCTTTGATGACCTCGCGAAACAGGTGCCCACCTCCCGCACGGATCGGATTTCGCGCTATCACGATGGATGCGAAGAACTGCTCAAACATCCGAAGGAAGATCCACCGCCCTGCATCTCACGAAGCGCTCCCAAAGACTCGCGCCCTCAGATCCTTTTTACAAGATTTGCAGCTGAGTTACGCGCGGAGTTAGAGCAGCAAGGCGAAGTTGCAGGGCTGCGCGTGATGAAGACTGTCTCCCTATCGTTCGTTCCTCTGCATGGGCCCCAACGCTGGGCCGGCCAACGTCGCCAAGGCGGGCGTTCAAGGCGTGTATGTGCTGGGTTCAGATTGACTGCAACCTTTTCTGGAGACTGGTGAACTGCCGCCGGCCGAAGTCAATGAGCTTAGTGCCTAGCCGAGTGCTCACGCGCTGCGCTTCATTTCATCTTTGGAAACGGGTACCAAATGGAGCGGAGGCACGTGATTGGTCGTCGTTGCTTTGTTCTAGGCTCTCGAGCGACCAATGGATTGCTATATTATTTTTTACTTATGTACTGAAAATCTAAATTAAATTAATTGCTGTTGTGCGTGGCAGAGAAATTATTATTCCATTAACTATAGTGAAAAGAGAAAATTTATGGCTGCCGCGAACGAATTGACGCGCAATATGCAATTGCGTGTTCATATGCTCCGTCTAGAAGAAAAGAAAAGAAAGAAGCAACGTCGTGGAAATCCTGCTCCCTTGCAGTTTCGCTATCCGAGGCAGAACACTCTCAGTGTAGGTAGAAGGTTTGACTGGGTACCCATGCAGGTTCCTGAACATCTCTCTTTTAGTTTTTCGAAAAGGGATGCTACTTGTGCATTTTTCCACGAAGTGGAGGCCGCTGTTCGGCGCGGTTCACACGTAAATTTGATATTTATCGAAACCAAAGTTATTGCTTTGGATGCGCTTACCTATCTTTTAGCACTGATACAAAAAATAAGATGGTATTTCGGTCTAAATGCGATAACAGGCACCTATCCCGTATCTAGGAAGGTTGAGAGACTGCTGACTGACTCCGGATTCTATAAAATACTTGGAGTCAAATCTAGAAATAAATTCAAGCCAGGGTCAATCAGATACGTGAAGTATAGGTCTGACACTATTTTGTTAGGCGGGCATATTGAAACATTGAGACAGGATTTGCTTGGGGATGATTTTCAGTTGGATAAGGATGTTGCTAGAAAATTGGTTAGAGCAATTAAAGAGGCTATGTCCAATGTCAGTCATCACGCTTACGAAAGTAAGTCGTTACGTTCGAAAAAAATGCTTGGTCGCTGGTGGTTAACTGCTTGTCTTGATTTAAGTAAAAATATAATATCATTTAGTTTCTATGATTGTGGTGTGGGAATACCGAAAACTCTAGTGCGCCAATATGGGATGGAGCATGTACGTAAACTGATTTCACTTTTGCCAATTGTGGAGCCTGATGATTCTCAAATGATCCAAGCTGCGGTGCAGTTAGGTCGAAGTGGCACTCAGCAGAAAAATAGAGGAAAAGGCTTACAGGACATGCACCAATTAATTAACAAAGTTGAGGATGGATCGCTGACAATACATAGTAGACAAGGGTCCTATTTGTACAATAATGTAACAACTAAGATTAAGAATTTCCCGGAGTTTCTTGAAGGCACCTTGATAACTTGGGTTTTGCCCTTAGATAAGGTGATCGCAAATATTAAAGATCTGCTTGATCACGATGGAGTAGATGATGAGTAATGATGTGTTGAAGATAGCAGTTGCAAAAGATTTTTCTGATTCTACTGGTGGCCGCGTGCCGATGGAGGGGCCAAATTCTGGAGAAGAATTTAGGGATAACTTGTTGATACCGGCGTTGAATAATCATTCTGGGAAAATCTTTATTGATCTTGATGGTACCGATGGTTATGGATCTTCTTTTCTTGAAGAATCATTTGGCGGTTTAATCAGGAAAGGATTCAAGGCGGATGATCTCCTAAATAGATTTATTTTTAAATCCGAGGAAGATGATAGCTATATTGATGAAGTAATCCGGTATATTAAAGAAGCGCAAGATTTATTAAATTAAGCTGGGGCAACACTTGGATACTGAATTTATTACAGGGTTTGGTTTTGGTGCAGTTGGTGGTTGGCTCTTTGGTAAGATAATTCCTATGCTTATTAAGCACTGGTTGTTAACAAAGAGCGAGAGAAAAAAAGCAGCAATTATGAGATGTGATGCTGTTTCTGATTCCGCGCACAAAATAATGAAGCAGGCGGCGGTTGTTTATTGTAGTAAATATGAGTTGGCAAAATCATTGCAGTTGAAGGCTGATTTTGGGGAATTTGCAATGCTGATAAAAGAATTAAATAATGATTTAATTTTTATCGGGAAGTCAGAATTGATTGTTGATAATTCATTGATTATTGATTTTCGGCAAAAAATCACAGGAAATGTTTTTTCTCTGCGTGAGGATGTTTATTTATATACTGACCCGCTGATACATCATATCGAGAGTATTGGTGCACGAGTTGTAGAAAAATTGCGAAATATATCGAGAGAGCTCCGATAATTCCTGTCACTTAGAGCGCCTAACAATACTTCGTAGCCAACAGTCACAGTTATTTTGCTAACCTGGTGATGCAATGCCTTTAGAAGGAGTTGTCATCATGGCGAAGCCGATTCTTTCCGATGAGCTCTGGGCAGCAATTGAACCGCTGCTGCCAAGTCTCATACCCTGCGCCAAAGGTGGTCCCTCGCTTGAGCGACCGCGCTGCATTGACGGGCATTCTTTACGTTTTGCACACTGGCATCCCCTGGGAATACCTGACCCTAGAGATGGGCTGCGGTTGCGGTATGACGTGCTGGCGGCGGCTGCGTGACTGGCAAACCGCTGGAGTTTGGCAGAGCCTGCATGAGTCAGCGCTGCACAAACTGCGTCAATACGATCAAATCGCATGGGAACGCGCCAGCATCGACTCGGCCAGCGTTCTTTCCCCCCCCTCGGAGGGGATCACACCGACCGCAATCCCACAGACCGGGGAAAGCTCGGATGCAAACACCACGTCATCGTCGATCAACGATGCTTGCCATTGGTAGCACAACTGTCGGCAGCCAATGTTCATGACTTACGCCTGCTGCAGCCACTTGTTCGGTCGCTGCCGCCAAGCCCGGGTTTGATAGGTAGACCTAGAAAACGACCGACCAAGCTGCATGCCGACTAAGGCTACGACTACCGGTGCCATCGCCAGTGGCTGCGCCAGCGCTGTATTACGCCGCGGATTGCAAGGCGGGGCATCGAAAGCAAAGAGCATCTGGGGCGTTGGCGGTGGGTGGTCGAGCGGACGCTGGGTTGGCTGCACCGATTCCGGCGTCTGCGCATCCGCTACGAACGGCGAGCAGATATTCACCAGGGATTTCTATCGCTGGTATGCGCCATCATCTGCCTGAGATTTGTGGAGCGGTTTTGTTCGACGTTCTTATTGACCACCGCCGGCTTTGAAGAATCGGAGCATTCCTATCGTCCGCGGGGCCTGCCTATCAAGCCGCAGCCCTGGCTGGCAAGCCTCTGGCGCAAGTACTGAGCTCCGGCTCGGGGATGGTGTACATCTGCCGGGGCCTGCGCTGCAGGGCACAGCCGAAGTTTGGTCAGGTAGTCGAGTGCAAGCACTCCAATAGCTAGCGATAAGCAGCGTACGGCACGGCCTCCGTGCCTTTCTTTCGCTCTGAAATCATTCCTGCAAGACCCATTTCTACTGGCCTTTTTTACCTCCAATGATTTAATTTAACTTTATTGGCGCATCATATCTCTCATTGTGGTGCGTGTTGATTAATCGCAGTGCAGCTCTACGGTGCAGTCCTCACCAGGCACTTCATGCCGCAAAAAAGCGCACGAAGCGCCTGCGGCATGGGCGTGTTGACCGATGTGGCGAACGCACCAGGCTGCTTGATATCCTGGCCCAGCTGTTCGATGGCAATGCCGTGAAGGTGGTGCCAATTCATGCAGAGCTGACCACCCAGGAGGCGGCGGATATACTGAATGTCTCGCGGCCGCACCTGGTCAAGCTGCTGGAAGATGGTCAACTTGCCTTCCATCGCACTGGCAAACATCGCCGGGTGCGATTTGCGGATCTGATTGCGTTCAAAGAGCGTCGCGACGAGGCCAGTCAGCTCGCCATGGAGGCCCTGGCACAGCAAGCCCAGGAATTGGGAATTGGGTACGAATGAGGCATTCGCCGTTCACGGCGGTCTACGACGCCTGCGTTCTTTATCCTGCACCAATGCGAGATTTTTTAATGTGGCTCGGGCTCTCGGGCGTCTTCGGGCGCGCTGGAGCGCACAAATTCACGATGAGTGGAAGCGCAATCTGCTGATCAACAGGCCGGATTTAACCGTTGAGCAATTGAATCGGACGTCGGGCTTGATGGATCGCGCCATCCCTGATGGATTGGTTGAAGGCTACCAGGATTTGACCGAAGGCCCGGGGCTGAGAACGCGGACACCGAAGGTGTCCTAATGGGGCGTTTGCCGCTCTTTGATGTATTGGCGCAGGATGTCCATCGGCGCACCCCGCAGCTTACAAGCAACGCGTTGTGATGGGGTGATAGGGGCGGGGAAATCATTGGTTGGAAATCTTGTCAAAGTGACAAGATTGGGCGTTAATCTTATCGCTGCTATGCGGCAATGATGAGATTAAGGCATAGATGCGAGTAGATACGCATGTTCCAGCCTCTTCCAACGCAGCAGGGATGAGCTGTCGCTGAGCCAGCCTGATGTTGCCCCTGTATTCCTGGCCCCGTCCTATTCGCTATAAAGCGCCTGGTGGCGGCCGGCCTCAGCGCGTCGCCCAAGGCATGCTGCAGCGCGCCAGATGAGGCGCGTAAGCGAGTCTCAAGCGCGCAGTTTCATGGCACGCAGCAGCGCGTCAATCTGCCCGAATGCATCTTGCTGCCACTGCTCTGGCGTGCGATCACCCAACGCCTGGGTGTCTGCGACGAAACGCCTCACACAGGTGGGACCATGCCCCTCCAAGGTATCGAACTTATTGGCGATGTGTCGGAAGCCAACTTCGCCGCTGGGATGCCCTAGAAGTGGCAAGCACTCCTGTGCTAAAGCATCAATGCCGCCAGGATAGTTTCGCACGCAGTAGTAGATGTCGTAGGCGTCTTTCTGCTTGTAGCGACCCGCCAGCGCATGGCCTTTCATTGCCAACAATGCAGGGATCGAACATACCGCTATCTCCACGCGGTTTGTCCCTCCGTCGGGCATCGGTCCGGACACCGCTACCAGTTGGTAAAACCGCATTGCCAGGTCGGCACCATGCGCTCGCTGCACAGCGAAGTCGTTGATCAAGGGCGGATTATTCTTAATGATTGCCGCGTCGCGCGGCATCAGAAAGTCGACCACGATGTCGATCGCTTCACCGCCATCTTGCACCGCAACTTTGCGCACCAGTTGAAAGCGTCTTAGTTCAGTGCGCTGGGCGTACCCATGGGCTTGGAGTGCGCCGATCAACGTTGCATACTCGCCGTCGCCGAGTGCTTCTGCATCCAGTCCAATGTCCACGTCGAGCGTGCCGACATGTGGCATGTCTTCGCTGGCCAGCAGCAGCCAAGGAACCGCGCCGCCGATGATGGCAAACTTCCCCTGGAAACTTCCAAGTATCTGCCCCATCTCGATCAGCACGGATTTGACGGCTGCGGTCGTGCGGTCGCCGTATTCTGCGGCAGACTGAGGTTCTTGCGGGGGGCTTATTTGGGCCACGAAAGCCTTTCTCTGCGCAAATGTTCGGCGGCTTCCGCACCGCGTTCGCCGGCAATGGATAAGTCAAGATAGGTCTGAATCGGACTCGTGCAGACAGCGCCAGGCGCCGGCTCGACTGTGTCGGCCAGCAGTTCCAAGTCCTTGGGCACAGTGACAACCACGTTCTCGCCCTTCGCAATTGGTGCGAGCTTCAGTGCTTTCTGCAGCTTGCTCAGGCCATCCTCGTCGGCGAAGAAGTAGTGCGTGCTGGTGCGCCCGTACGGAGCGAGCCAATGTGCAGCTGAGAACGACGCGAAGGCAGCATGTCCGGGACTCTTCTCGGTGCTACATGCGCGCCGCGCCGCATCTTCAAACGCACTGCCATGCATAGGCGTGTAAAAGCGCAGTCGCTCGCCTGGCGGTGCGCTGTAGCAGTCCCGCCATGCATCAAGCAAGGCATCTGGTTCTGACAGCAGCAAGCCGTCGTCTGTGGTGCGCGCCCATTCCCGGTCAATCAAACCGCTACGCACATTGCTGACGTGTCCCAAACTGACCCTGGAAATTTCGGAGAGCTCTGTGACGCGCCATGCTTTACCGGGCTCGCGCAGCATGGCGCGCAGCACCTGTGCAGACTTGGGGCTGAACAGCGATTTGAGTTCGCGTTGCACCGCGGAAGGTTTGTCCGCTACCTCACGTTCGATGAAAACACTGTCGAACGCAATGCTTGCGTTGCCCTCCAGATCCAGATAGCCCACGCCGTTCTCTTTGCACATCTGCCTGACCGCAGGTGAGAGGTAAGGGGCCATGAAGATGGGCGTCGCCTGCGGGGCCTGGTGCGTGACATAGTTCTTAAGTTCTAGAACTGCCGATCTTGCGTAACGGGGCTGACCGTTCGATTTGTACTCGCAGATGAGGTTGTGCGGTCGTCCGTGCACAAGCAAGCGAACGCAGAAGTCAGGCGCCCAATCGGCGTGTATCGTCTCACTCTCGATGCTCACCACCTGAAGAATGGGGATTTTTTCAAGCATGCTGCGCAAGGCTTCCCCAGCATGAGTCTCTGAGATTTTCACTGGATTTGCACTTTTCAGCATCCGCTGAAATTACCACATTTTCAGCCTTTTCGGATGTCTTTCACTCAAAAAAGCTTTTTCAGCATCTGCTGAAACTACTCTACGCATTGAGATTTCATAAGCCGTGGATTGGATGGGTGGCCTGCAACCGTCTCTCAAGACACAAAGTTACCCTTTATAGGGAATTCTCACCATCCTGAACTAGCTAGGCGGGCGCAGCTTGGGGTTGAGGCCACCCCAGGCGCCATGCCGATAGCCTACTTTCCGGTTTTTGGGCTGCAAACGCTTGGGCGATCTACTTTGCGGGCCGCCGGCGGTCGGCCTGCAGCAATTGCAATGACAGGTGGGATGCGGATTCGCGGATATCGTCTTCGATGCCGGCGCGCGCTGCCACTCCATCCCGGGCCTTCAACGCGCGCAAGATCTTGCGGTGCGCGGCCATCGAGTGCTTCATGTGCTTCATGTCCTGCACCATCAGATTGACGAACGGCCCGATCCTGAGCCAGAACGACTGGATCGAGGCCAGCGTGGCATCGCTGGCGCCGCAGCGGTAGATGCTGGTGTGAAAGGCGAAGTTGGCTCGCAGATAGGCAGCCACATCGTCGTTTGCGATGTGGAGGTCCATCTCCTGCATCAGTTGTGCAATTTCCGCCAGCGCGGCGTCGGTCATCTGCTTTGCCGCGCGCTCGACGACACAGCCTTCAAGCGCGATGCGCACGTCGCGAATTTCTTCCAACAACTCCATGGTCATGGGCGGCACCATGAGGGCGCGGCCGGTGCCGTTGATCAGCGCGCCTTCCGCATGCAGCATGTTCAGTGCGGTGCGCACCGGCATCGTGGATGAACCCACAACGGCGGCGACCCCGCGCAGGCTCAGCAACTGGCCCGGAAGAAACCGCCCCGTCATGATCGCTTCGCGCAACTGGGCATAGACCTGGCGCGTCATGCTCTCCTCGGACCGGGGCTCGGGCGCGGGCCGGCGTTGGGGCTTGGTGACCTCCTGAAGTCCTGTTTGCGGACTGCTCATCGTCTTTCCTTCACTTCATTGCGCCGCATTCGGCAAGGCGGGTTGTCGCTTCACGCAGCTGCGCCATCAGGACCTTGCCGCACAGGCGAGTGTGCCCCAATCTGCATGCCGCTCCAAGCTTGCGGCCGTACCAGCGACTGATCTGCTGCAACGGGATTACCCCAATGCAAGTGTGATCACACCAGGCCTAAACTGTGATCACACTAACACTGTGATCACACAAATGCATGCAACATCCACACCACGATGGACGGTAGTGACCGGCGGCGCTTCGGGCATCGGTGCGGGCGTCAGCCGGGAGCTGGCCCGACGCGGGGCCAGCGTTGTCATCGCCGACCGGGACCTCGAGGGTGCGCAGCGCCTGGCGGCCGAGATCGGTGCTGAGGGCACGGCAGCCGAGGCGGCTTGGCTGGATGTGGCGGACGCAGCCTCTATTGCCGCGCTGTTTGCCGGGCTCGCGCCGCGCGCCGGTGCGTTGGCCGGGCTGGTGAATTGCGCAGGCATCAATGTCCGGGCTTCTGCGCTCGACACGCATCTCGCGAACTGGCAACGCATCCAGGATGTGAACCTCACCGGCACCTTCCTGATGTGCCAGGGCTTCGCGCGGCTGGCTTGCGCCCACGGCCAGCCCGCCGCCATTGTCAACATCGCTTCCATGCTGGCGCATTACGGCGCGCCCAACCTAAGTGCCTACGCGGCGTCCAAGGGCGCAGTGGCCATGCTCACCCGCACGCTGGCCGTGGAGTGGGCGGGGCTGGGCATCCGTGTGAATGCCATCAGTCCGGGTTACATCGAGACCGCCCTGACGCAACGCATCTTCAGCGTGCCGCGCTACCGCCAGGCGCTGCTTTCGCGCACCCCCATGCAACGTCTGGGTGCGCCCGCGGATGTCGCCAAGGTCGTGGCTTTCTTGCTCTCGGATGACGCCGGTTATGTGACTGGCCAGATCCTGCCCGTCGATGGCGGGATCACCGCGGGCGACATCTCGGTCGGCCCACCGACCGATGCGGAACTGGCGTCCCTCGACCGCCACGCCGAACAACACCTGACCAACTAGGAGTATGAAGATGAACACTGTTGCAACGTCGCCTGCGCTGATTCGAGCCAGGCTCGAGAACCGCGCCGCCTGGGTGCGCAAATGGGTCGTAGACATGGCGGGCATTGCCGGCAGCGGCCACATCGGCCCGGCGCTGTCATGCACCGACATTCTGGTCGCGCTGTACTACGACTTCCTGCAGGTCGATACCGCCACGCGCCGCCCCGATCGCGACAAGTTCGTCATGAGCAAGGGGCATGCCTGCTCGGCGCTGTATCCCATCCTCGCCGACCTGGGCTACTTCCCCGAGGACGAACTGCGCAGCTTCACCAAGCTCGGCAGCATCCTGGGCGACCACCCCAACATGCGCAAGGTTCCGGGCATCGATTTCTCGTCCGGTTCGCTGGGCCATGGCCTGTCGATCGGCGTCGGCATGGCGCAGGCCGGGGTGCTGCGCGGCACGCCAGAGCGAACGGTCATTCTCCTGGGCGATGGCGAACTCAACGAAGGGCAGATCTGGGAGGCCGCGGCTTATGCCGGCGCGCGCCGGCTGGGCAGCCTGATGGCGATTGTCGACAACAACCACGTGCAGGTTGACGGCAGGACCGAGGACGTTCTGAGCTTCGAGCCGCTGGATGCCAAGTTCGCGGCGTTCGGCTGGCATGTGGAAAAAATCGACGGCCACGATTTTTCCGCCCTTGGCGCCGCCTTCGGCCGCTTCGATCAGCGCCGGGCCAGCGCCGATGCACCGCCCACGGTGTTGATTGCCGACACGGTATCGGGCAAGGGCATTCCGTTCATCGAGGGAATGGCCGAATGGCATATCGGCTTTCTCGCCGGCGTGGACTACGAGCGCGCGCTCGCTGGCATCGACGCTGTTCACCAACCTGCTTGAGAAGCTTCATGAATTCCACCACTGCGACCAAGAAAACCCTGCGCGACTTTCGCCCGCTGGCCGATCTCCGCGACCCCCAGTCCTTCGACATGGCGGGGCGCGATTCGGGCCCCAGCGCCCTCGTATCGGGCGCAGTCCTGGCCGAACTGGCACGCGATGACAGCCGCATCGTGCTTGGCACGGCCGACCTGCAGTACGCCACGCAGATGGCGCCCTTTCGCTATGAGTTCCCGGAACGCTTCCTGCAGTTCGGCATCTCGGAGCGCAACATGCTGGGCGCGGCCGCCGGGCTCGCGGCGTCGGGGTTCATCCCTTACGTCTGCACATTTGCCGCGTTTGCCGGCATCCTGGGTTTCGAGAACATCCGCACCGACATGGCGTATACCCAGATGCCCGTGCGGGTGCTGGCGACCCACGCAGGGATCTCGATGGGCTTTTTCGCGACCTCGCACCACGCGACAGAAGACATCGCAGCGCTGCGCTCGGTGGCCGATCTGATGGTGCTGTCTCCGGCCGATGGCCCGTCGTATGCGGCCATGCTGCGCGCCACCGTCGACCATCCGGGGCCGATCTACTTTCGGCTGGGGCGCGGCCGCGAGCCGCAGGTGTACGACGCGGCCTCAGCGCCAAAAGCGCCGGGTGCGCCGCATCGCGTGCACCACGGCAGCGATCGTCTGCTGATCGTCACCACGGGGGCCATGGTGTCGCCCGCGGTCGAGGCCGCACGCCTGCTGGCACAGCAATTCGGCGAGGACATTGCCGCGGTGTTCGATGTGCACACCCTCAAACCCTTCGATCCCTCGAGCCTCATCGAGTGCATCACCGCGCGCACCCAGGTGCTGGTGGTGGAGGAGCACACCACGGAAGGCGGGCTGGGCTCCATCGTGCGCGAAGCACTGCTGGATCAGGGCGTGCCGTCGTATGTCTACAAGCATGGTCTGTATGACGAGTACGCCTTCATTGGCCCGCCGCAACACCTATACCGCTACTACGGGCTGGACGCGGCCGGTATTGCCACCGTGGCGCAGCGCCTGGTGGAAAGCGAGACGGCGTTGATTCCCCAGCGCTCGCTGTGGACCTCCGCGGACCGCCAGGCGGTCGAGCAGTCGCTGCAGGCCCGTTCCAAGTAGTGCCCAGACACCTTCAAAGGAGACACAGAATGTTCCAAGCCAAAGTAGTTGCACGCGCCCGTGGGCTGATTCTCTCGGGCCTGATGCTCGCGCTGGCCAGCGCTGGCGTATCCGCCCAGGACATCAAGATCGGCTTCAACGCGGATCAGTCCGGCACCGGCGCCGCGGAGCAGGGCGTTGCCGCCCGCCACGGTTTCGAGCTGGCCATCGAAGACATCAACAAGGCGGGTGGCGTGCTGGGCCGCAAGCTGGTGGGCGTGATCCGCGACGATACCGGCGCCCCGCCGAAATCGATCCAGAACATGACGGATCTCATTGACCGTGAGAAGGTCGCAGCCGTGGTGGGTCCCACCAACTCCGGCAATGCGCTGGCCTGGCTGCATCTGCCGCAGCAAAAGCAGATTCCCGTGCTGGTGCCGGTGGCCACGGCGACCGACATTACGCGGCGCTATGCCGACCAGCCGCAGAACTACATCTACCGCGTCTCGATGGCCGACCGCGAGCAGATCGCCTTGATGATGGCCTATGCGGTCAAGGCCACGAAGAACAAGAAGATCGGCTTTCTCGTCGACTCGACCGGTTTCGGCCAGCAAGGCGCCAAGGATCTGAACGAAGTGATTGCGCTGCACGGACTGCAGGCCGCAGCGGTCGAGAAATTCAATCCCAAGGACACGGACATGACGTCCCAGCTGGCCAAGCTGCGCGATGCCGGGGTCGATACCTTGATCATCTACGCACTGGCCGACGGCACGGCGCAGACGCTGCGCAGCATGGAGAAGATCAACTACTTCCCCGTGGCATTGGGCAACTGGGGCATGGGCAATACGCCGTTTCGCAACATTGCCGGCGACCAGCTGGCCGAGAAGCTGATCTTCACTGCATCCACGGCCGAGGATTCCAACCCGCGCGCCGCGCAGCTCGCGACTCGCATCCGCGCGAAGTACGGCTCGCTGGCCGCGTTCTCTTCAGCGGCCCAAGGTTACGACGTGACCATGCTGCTGGCCGCGGCCATGAAGAAGAGCGCCAGTACGGACGGCCCCAAGGTGGCCGCGGCGCTGCAGGATATTGATGGCGTCGAGGGGGTCATCAAGACCTATGCCAAGCCGTTCAGCAAGACCAACCACGAGGCACTCACGGTCAGCGATTTCAACCTGGTCATCTGGAAGGGCGGGCGGGTCGTAAAACACAACGACAGCATCGTCGGCAGCATCACCGCCGCCGATCTGAAGAAGTAGATCGTTCAACGCACGCACCCACGAACCCACATGGCTACCTCCTTATCTCCGTTGGGCCCCGACTCCTTTGCCGGGCAAACCGTACTCGTGACCGGCGCCGCCGGCGGCATTGGCCGGTCCGTGGCCGCGCTGCTAGGGGCGCTGGGCGCCCGACTGGTCCTGTGCGATGCCGTGCCCGAGGCCCGCACCGCTGACGTGAACCGCGGCGTGCCAGGTGTGCATTCCATCCACCAGCTCGATGTCAGCAGCCGTCAGGCCACCCAAGCCATGGCGCGCGCGGTCGGCGCCATCGATGTGCTGACCGATACCGCCGGAATCTGCCCGCGCGACGACTGGATGGATGAGGATTGGGACGCGACCTTTGATCGGGTGATCAACGTGAACGTGCGCGGGCCCATCAATCTGGCGCGCGCCTTCATGCCTGGCATGGTCGAGCGCAAGTATGGCCGTATCGTGCTGTGCGGCTCGCTGGCTGGATGGACCGGAGGCCTGCGCGCCAGCGCCCACTATGCCGCGGCCAAGGGCGGCGTGCATGCCCTGGTGCGCTGGCTCGCGGTGCGCGCCACGCCGCATGGCGTCTGCGTCAACGGGGTAGCGCCCGGCCCGGTGGCCTCGGCGATGACCGACGGTCAGGGCTATGTGCCTGCCGACTACCCGATGAACCGCCTGGGTTCCCCCGAGGAGATCGCCGCGCTGATTGCCTTTCTGAGCTCGCGTAGCTGCGGCTACATGGCGGGTTCGGTGGTCGATGTGAACGGCGGCGTCCACCTGCGGTAGCGCGCCGCGCTTCAAGGAGAAAACGATGGTCAACTTGCTTCAGGCCTTGCTGAGTGGACTGGCACTCGGGGGCATCTACGCTCTCGTGGCGCTGGGCTTCAGCATCACCCACACCACGACCAAGACGCTCAATTTCGGCCAGGGCGAGTTTCTGGTTGCAGGCGCGTTCGTCGGCGTCGCGGCGCTGCTGCTGATTGCCGGCAAGGGCCACACCGGCGTGCTTGCGGCCGCTGACGTTACGCTGGCCAGCTATGGTTTCGCGTTGCTGATGACAGTGGTGGTGGTCGGCCTGCTCGGCCTGATCCTCTACTTTCTGGCGGTGCGGCCGTTCTTCGGCGCAGCCGGCATGGCCTGGGTGATGAGCACCATCGGCTTTGGCATCATTGTCCAGAACACGGCGCTGGCCATTTGGGGGCCGGCCTCGATGTCGATGCCTTCGCCCTTGGGCGATGCGGTGATACGCGTGGGAGGCGCGGGCATCCGTCCACAGGAGCTGCTGGTGCTTGCCGTCACGGCCGTGGTGATGCTGGCGCTGGACTATGTGCTGCGCCGCACCAAGATCGGCAAGGCAGTGCGGGCGGTGGCCGCCAACAAGAATGCGGCAGCGCTCATGGGCATCAACGTTGGTGCCATCGTGGTGTTGGCGTTCGTGGTGTCGTCCAGCCTTGCCGGCCTGGCGGGACTGCTGATCGCGCCCATTACCACCGCTTCGGTATTCATGGGCCTGGCCGTGGCGCTCAAGGCTTTTTCCTCGGCCATCGTCGGCGGGCTGACCAGTCCCCGCGGCTGCATTGCCGGCGGCTTCCTGCTGGGCTGCATCGAAGCCCTGGTTGGCCTGTGGCGGGCCGAGATGCGCGAGATCACGGTCTTCGCGCTCATCATCCTCGTGCTGGTCATCAAGCCCGAAGGGCTGTTTGGCCAGAAGCCCTTCGAGAAGGTTTGACGCCAATGCGCACGCACACCATTGCCTTTGCCCTGGCCGCGCTGGGCGCGTTTCTTGTGCCGCTGGCCATCACCAGCGATTTCTATCTCAAGCTCATCTTCACCGCCGGTATGTACTACCTGGCCGCGGCCGGCCTGAATGTGCTGGTCGGCTGGAGCGGACAGAAGTCGCTGGGCCATGCCGGGCTGTTTGCCGCGGGCGCCTACACGGCGGCGCTGCTCACCACCCAGGCTGGCTGGAACCCGTGGTTCGCGCTGCTGGCCGCGGGGCCGGTGGCGGCACTGTTCGGCATCGTCATTGCGCTGCCTTCGCTGCGCGTGAAGGGCCCATCGCTGGCCATGGTGACCATCGGTTTCGGCATCGTCGTCGAGAAGATAGTCACAGAATGGCAGGCGCCCTTCGGTGGCCAGCAAGGCATCTACGGGGTGCTGCCGCCGTCGATCGGTGGGCAGATGCTCGGCATCCGCGAGTGGGCCTGGCTGGTTCTGGCGCTGGCGTTGGCTACCCACCTGCTGCTGCGCACCCTGCTGGGAGGTAAGTACGGCCGGGCATTCCAGGCCGTCCAGGCGGCAGAGGTGGCGGCCGAGAGCGTCGGCGTCAATGTCTACCGCATGAAGGTTCTCGCCTTTGTCATCAGCGCGGTGACCTGCGGCATTGCCGGCGCACTTGTGGCGCAGCAAAACCAATACATAAACTCCGACTTCATCACCTTCAATCTGTCGATCTTCCTGCTGCTGATCGTGCTGTTTGGCGGGCCCTCTATTGTCGGACCGGCGGTGGGCGCCATCGTGCTGACGCTGCTGGACGCGTTCCTCGCGCGCTGGCCGGGCCTGCAGCACTTCACCTACGGCGCACTGCTGCTGTTTGCGCTGTATGCCATGCCGCAGGGCCTGGCCGGCACGCTGCAGCACTGGGGCCGGCGCCTGTGGCCTGCGCTGTACCGCACGCCCACGCTGCCAAACGTCGACGGCGAATGGCGGCCCCGGCATGCAATGGAGCGAGATGCCAGCGGCGTGATGCTGGAGGCCCAGGGCCTGTACAAGGCCTATGGCGGCGTGGTGCCGACGCGCGATGTCAGCTTCGCGCTGCGGCCTGGCCATGTGCATGCACTGATCGGCCCCAACGGCGCGGGCAAGACCACTTTGCTCAATATTCTGTCGGGCATCGTCACGGCGGACCGCGGCAGCATCCGGTTCCTCGGACAGGACATCACCCAGCAGCGCGCCAGCGACATCTGCGCCAGCGGCATCGGCCGGACCTTCCAGAACCTCAAGCTGTTCCCGCACATGAGCGTGCTTGACAACGTGCTGGTGGGCCTGCACACCCACCTCGCCGTGGGCTTCTGGGCCAGCTTGCTCGGTCTGCCAGCGGCGCGGCGCGAGGAGCGCCAGGCACGCGTGGAAGCGGTGCGGCTGCTGCAGTTCGTCGGACTCGATGCCCGCGCCAACGACGAAGCGGCAAGCCTTCCCTACGGCCTGCAGCGGCGTCTGGAGCTGGCGCGGGCGCTGGCCACCCATCCACGCCTGCTGTTGCTAGACGAGCCCGCAGCGGGCCTCAATCCGCAGGAAACGCAGGCGCTGACGGCGCTCATCGCCCGCATCGGCGCCAAGGGCATCACGGTGCTGCTGATCGAGCATCACATGGATCTGGTGATGGCGGTATCCGACCACGTGGTGGTGCTGGACTACGGCGCAAAGATCGCCGAAGGCACTCCTGCCGCTGTGCAGGGCGATCCGAGGGTGATTGCCGCCTATCTCGGCAGCGATGACGAAGATGAAGACCCGCGATCAGCGTCTGCCTGTACGGCGGCTGTCATCCAACCAGCGTGAAACCAAGATGCTGAAGATCCACAATCTGGCCGTGAACTACGGCGCGGTAGCCGCCCTCAAGGACGTGAGCTTGGAGGTGCGGGCCGGCGAAGTCGTCACTATCATTGGCGCGAACGGAGCCGGCAAATCCACGCTGATGCGGGCCATCTCGGGGCTGGAGCCGGCATCCAGCGGACGAATAGAGTTCGAAGGCCTGGACTGCACGGCGCTGGCACCGCACCGGCGCGTCGCTCGCGGCATCGCCCAGTCCCCAGAAGGGCGTCAGGTGTTCCCAGACCAGACCGTGCGCGACAATCTGCTGCTGGGCGCGTATCTCCGCAAGTCCCATTCGGCCGAACTGGAAAGCGATATCGAGACGCAATTCGACATCTTCCCGCGGCTGCGCGAGCGTCAGGATCAGTGGGCCGGAACGCTCAGCGGCGGCGAGCAGCAGATGCTGGCGATCGGGCGCGCGCTGATGGCCCGTCCCAAGCTGCTGCTGCTGGACGAGCCGTCGCTGGGCCTGGCGCCGCTGATCGTCAAGGAGATCTTTTCCGTGATCCGCGCGTTGCGCGAGCGCGGTGTGACGATACTGCTGGTCGAACAGATGGCGAACCAGGCGCTGAAAGTGGCCGACCGTGCCTATGTGCTCAAGACGGGCGAAATTGCCTCGTCCGGCTCTGCCCGCGAGATGTTGGCGGATCCTGCCGTGCGCGAAGCCTATTTAGGCAAGCACTGAGAAAACGCCTATGACGCTCGGCGCGGGTGCGAAATTGAACGCATTGCCTCCTCGACGCCAAACGTATTGCCCCAGGACCATTATTGGCATGACGTCCCGTCGCACGTGGCAAGCGCCGCGTGCCCAGGCCATATTCCTGGTACTAAACGGCTGCGCGCCAACTCTCAGGATCTTGCCATGGGTTACTGCCATATGCCTTGCACTGCCAATTCCATCAAGTTCTATGCCGCGTAGCTGCAGCAAGCTACCCACAGCCGCCTGCTGGGTTAAATAGCGCTTGCCAGTCAAGGCTTTAGATCTATCCATTTTTTTCGGAAAACGCTATTTGCGTAAGCAGCCACTTACGTACAAAATGAAACAACCCGCGCGGGGCGGCTTGTTGAAGGGCGTGGTATGCAAGGATTTTCATTTTTATGCCTGAAGATGGTTCCTCCCGGAGCAGGTGACCTGCATGACGTACAGGCAAAAATTGCCGCGCTGTATGGCGAATTGGCGCAGGTCGAGGTGAGGGATGAAGCAAACGCGAACGAATACATCTCCGCCATTCGGGCACTCGAGAGTCAAGTCATCGAGATACGTAAAGCGCAGCCCGGGTACCTGTTGCGATTGTGAGCTTCGTCTCTGCACCTTAGAGACCTGTCAAAAGTCGAGTAGCGATGAGCATCGAATGAGTCAAAACGTTTACTGGAAAACGTCTGACAGCGAAGTGGGCGCTCATTCAATAATCTGGGCGGATGCGAATCACTTCGAATAAGGCCGAGCAAGAGCCGAAGCAACTCTCCGCGCGCACCCTGAAAATTCTGATGTCATGGGAGAAGAATCACGGACTGGACATCATCCGGCAGCATCTCGACGAGGGTCTTTTCTCACGTGATCCAGTAGAACGGTTGCTCTGCTACAGATGGCTGGAACAACGCAGGCTGGCTCATCGGAACAACTGGATTGTGGAGGTGGTCGTCGTGGTGGGTGCCGTCGTTGCTTTAGTCGGGTGGCTAATTTGGTCTGCCTACCCATGATCCTCTGTTCCGAACGTGCGAAAAAACCGCCTGTAGCGCTTTGTGTAGGGTACTGAGGTTCAGTTGTCAGCCCGGGAGTCCTGGAAGTCTTTGCGTCGTGACGATCTACGCTTCGGTGTCATTCGTAGAATCATCAGTATCGCTAGGACCAGGCCGGAAAGGTACATCGTCCAAACTGCATAGTCGATGATCCAGTTCCTTGAGAAAGCGCACCAAAGGGCTGTGCCAGCTGAGAGCACGAAGGTCAACAACAGGAAGAAAAAAATTTTGTCAGCCAAGCCCAAGGCTGCCATTAGAACAATTGAACTGCCAAAGGCAACAAGTACAGCCGACGCGATGAAAAATGGAAAGTCAGACAAATGAACCCTCTTTCTTGAGGCTTCATTATTGATGACACCTGTAGACACGGCAACAACATACAAGTTTCTTGGTAGGTCACCTGTAACGGTGTCGATGCAGTGCAGGCCAAGACAGCTTGTGGAGGTTTCATCCACCCATCGCAGTTAGGCTGAGGCGAGGGCCAAACCTCGGATCTGAGCAACCACATTCATCATATGAGGCAGCCATGCTGCTGAGCCTGGAGAATTTTGCATGGTCGAGCTAGCTACTAAATCGGTAAAAGAAGCGGTGCTAAGGGCGTTGCAAAAGAACGCGGATGACCTCCCTTTCTATCAGGAGCGAGTCGACGATCTTTCGCTTCCACCCGTTTACCGGCATGCATTGCGGCAAGCGCTGGATGAGTGGGAGGAGCTGAAAAAGTCTGCATCAGACAGTGATGCTTGAACTGGTTTCGTCCGGAGGACTGGCTACGCGGCGTGGAACGTGATGGATGCACTGTCGGAGACGAGGAACGGTGCAAAGGTGTTGTTTGCTCCAGTAGGTGAGTCTTTGCCGGCACCGGGCTGCAGATCAGTGTCCGATGCGATGTTCGTGGTCAAACGCATGCAAGAGCCTATGGGCAGGTGAACAACAGCGACTAATCGAACCTTCGCAAGGCAGCGCGCAGCTGCCGGCGCATGACGGAAGAAACCGGTGCGAAGTCGGAGGCTGCCAAAACTGGACCCAGAGGGAGTCAACGTCTTTGTCGACGTATAGAAATAGGCTTGAAGCACCGCTTTCGAATGCAGCTTACATGCATTTGCAAAAAATTCTATCAAGTGCATCCTAAAAGAATTGAAGATGCACACCAACTTCAAAGTAATCTCATGTAATGTAGATTGATGTTCGACAACATCAGATGAGCTCGGGTTCGCATCCACGCTCATCCCCTTTCTTGTGCAAATTCGCATCGGTAGATACCCAGGGAAAGCGAAAGACAAAATTTCACAAGATAGGGGGTATGGATGCAGATCAGTCCGATTCGTTTGACTCAAGGCTTCACTTCCCACCCATGCACTCAACGTAATCTCGCACTAAATTTGCACAAGATGAGGGATAGAGGGTGTCTGTCCCCATGTTTGAATCACATGCCCCTGTCCACCAAGTGCTCAAAATCTGCACAAGATAGGGGTGATGAGCTTGGAAAATTCCATGGCGCAGCCTTTCCCGCTCGAACTCAGGCTTCATTTGCCGGTCTCTGGTCCAGTGAAAGCGTAGGATTGACAGGTTGCGGGACTTTTCCCCCCTATCTTGTGCACGATGAACGAGACATATCGTCTGCACAATTCAAGGGGGAACACATCACAGACGAGGGGATAGGTTTGCACAAATCCGGGGAGATTGCGTCACAATATAAGGGTGAGTGCTTCACAAGATAAGGGAGACAACCAGCTTGGAAGCCGCGCCAGCCCTAGCTTTGCGCCAGCTAAAGTAGGTAACTTATTAAAGTGTTATTGAAAACAAAGAAACGCAGCGGCGTTGCGTTGCCCCGTAAAAGTGACAAAACCATCCAGGCGCAAAGCCACCAAAAGCACTGTTGAAGTCGAGGCGCGGGAACTGCCACATGACGACAGCTCCAGTTCACTGGTTTCCCTCACAGACTTGAGCGTCGAGGGGGATGGGGAGGCGCCTGCGCTGGTCGATCCGCAGGGCAAGCCGATTGCCACCTTCTTCATCCAGCGCAAGAACCAAGGCTCCAATTTCAAGAAGCCCAATCCGCTGGTTCACAACAAGCCACATGCCGTCATGACGGTCATGCAGCAAAAGCTGACCAACATCATGCTGCGACACGCGCAGCAGAATCAGCCGGTGGAGCCCGCAACCTGGAATATTTCCGTCGAGGAAATGCTGCGCCTGCTCAACATCACCACACGCAACTACGGGCACATCGAGAAGACCATCGACGAACTCATGTCGATCAAAGTCCGCCTGGATGTGTTTGAGGAAAAGGGCCTGGCCAAGCATTTTGCCGTGGTGTTTCCCTACGCCAAGCTCTACGCAGGGGAGATCACCTTCAAGATCGAGTCCAAGGCCATCTTGATGCTTGGCGACAGTCCCTCGTACACCAATCTCGATCTGCTCGAACTCAGCGCCTTGTCCAAGGTCTGCTCGGTTCCCCTGTTCGAATTCTGCTCTCGCTATCTGGGCCTGGGCGCCACGCGTCGCATTCCTTGGGAAGATCTGCGCGACATGCTTGTCGCCTCGAAGAACATCCCCAACAAGGCGCAGCAGTGGAGCACGTTCAAGGAGCGCTATCTCGATCCGGCAATCAAGGACATCAACGCTTCGACCAAGCTGTATATCGAGGTCGAAACCGAGCGCTACAAGACCAAAGTCACCAACCTTCGGTTTCTGGTGAGCCGCCAGAAACTGGCATTGGAAATGTCTGCGGCCCAAAGCTCACCGCAGGCGAAAAAGCATCTGGTGGATGCGATGCAGGCGTTTGGGTTGTTGGACAAAGCGATCTACAAGCTGCTGAGTACCTTTGCCGAAGAACAGATCGACGGTGCGCTTCGGCACACGAAATGGCGAGTCACCGAGTCCAACCTGCGCAAGCTGGCCTATCCCGGCAGGTACTTCACCAACTCACTGAAAAAAGGCTACTACCAGGAATTCCTGGACAGCAAAGCTACGCCTCTGACAGGAGAGCTGTTTCCAGTGTCTGATGGCAAGCATGCCAGGCCGGCCACACCGGAGCAGGAACAGGCTTCACCATCTGCGAAAGCCAAGGCGAAAATCCGTGCCACGAAATCGGACGGACCGAACAGTGTCAACAAGGGGCGCGCCAAGATCAACGCTGCCGTGGAAAAGCAGCGCATCCTGGATGTCAAGGCGATCCTGGGCGAGCTCGACAAGCCTGCGCTGCAGGAGATCTACGACGAGTACAACGGAACGCTCAGCACCGAAGCCAGCCGAATCAAGATCGGGCGCAATCGGGCAGGCGTATTGCCCTCTTTCCACGCCTGGTACGCGAAGAAACTGTGGGGGGAAGTCACAGATGCGGAAATCGTCAAACTCATGGAACGTATGTTGAGCGCATGACGTCGTGATTTTCCTCTTTACGCATTTTCAAGGATGCATGATTCAACGGCGCCCAAAAAAATAGCCCTGCACTGATGAGTGCAGGGCTATTCTTTCAAGTCAAATCAAATAGCGAACTCTTCCCGGTCGTCGACAGACGCAATCCATTTTGGAGCCTTGCCGCGTCCAGTCCAAGTATCGCCAGTTTCGGGATTCTTGTATTTAGGGGCTACCTTGCCGCCAGCGTTGCTTGACTTTCTACCTTTGGCTGGTGGAAAGACGTCTTCCGCCGTTAAAGAGAACTCAGATACCAACGCGCGAACCTTACCGACTGCATCAGTAAGTTCCTTGTTGCGTGCTTCCTTGATTTGATTTTCCAAGTCTTCACGTTGCTTGAGCAGTTCTTTATAAGTGGACATGGTATGTTCCTTCTATGAGATGAGTGAATATAACTTCTATTGATTAAAGAAGAACAAAAATTTTCCAATTGATGCAATTGATTTTTCCTTGTACATACATGAAAAGCACATAGCCGACAGGTATGTCAGTCGCCTTCCGACATGGAGGAAAAGTGAGCAATCAATCACATCTGCTAGCGCAACGCCGTTCACTCTTTCCAATCAATATCCAAATCTTACGGCTCCAGCCACATTTCAGACGTCTCAACCGAGGACAAGCTCCGGTTGCGACGCAACCCATGGGAGAATGGCTGTCCTAAGGAACCTCAATGAATGTACGTGAGCTCAAAGCTTCTGAACTCAAGAGTCTTTTGGCGTTGTATCAGCACCTCCATCCTGTGGAGGATCCCGCGCCCGACTTGGATACCATTGAAGCGATCTGGCAGGAATTGCGTGTCAGTCCTTACCATAAATATTTTGGGGCTTATATCGAGGATCAGTTGGTCTCATGTTGTGCTCTGACTCTTAGTCCCAATCTGGCGCATGGTTCCCGGCCATATGGTCTGATTGAGAATGTGGTGACCCATGCGGCACATCGAAATCAAGGGTTTGCCAAAGCAGTGATTGAGAAAGCTCTTGATTTCTCCTGGTCAAGTAACTGCTACAAAGTAATGATCATGTCCAGCCTGAGCGACGAGGCGGCCCTTCGCCTGTGCAATTCTACTGGCTTTGCGTCGAAAGAAATGCAGGCATTTGTCGTCATGCATCCGAGTGAAGTGGCTATGTCAAGCTAGCATGGACAGCTGCTTTTATCGGCACCTTACCCAAGACTGATCTTGGCGCCAGATTGAAGTTCATCTGCTATCTACAGACGGCACATTGTCCAATTGAAGCTATTGACAACCCCGGACGCAAACCCTTTCATTTGAACTTCATCTGGATATCCCCGCCTACGCTTACCGGTCGCGGTTCACGCCTGCAGGATTCTGTCAAAAAAATCAATCCAAGCGTGCGCCAGACTGCTTGATTCGAACGGCTTGAAGTCGCTGCTGAGCACCTAGGAACTCCTTGAATGCGTCAGGCGTCGAGGCTATGACGTCATAAGCAAATGGATCAAGATATTTAGCGCGGAAGTTTGGGTTGGTCAGGACCTGGCGCATGGCAGCGGATAGCTTTCTTCGCAACTTGATGGGTGTTCCCGCGGGGGCGGAGATACCAATGAAAAATGTGCCGCCAATATCCTGCAGGCCCTGTTCGGCAAAAGTCGGAACATGGGGTATGACTGCCATGCGCCGTTCGCCGGAGACAGCCAGGGCTTTCAAGCTTCCGTCATTTATATGCTGCTCAACCAAGGCTATGGACAGCAGCGCAAGCTGCACCTGGCCTCCGATGATGTCTGGCATCAAGGCACTCGCTCCCTGGTAGGGTGCATGTACCAGGGAAACATCATTGTTGCGCTCGAACGTGGCCATCGGCACATGCGTGATGCCCCCGCGTCCCGACGATCCGTAGACCAATGTGCTTGGTCGCTTTTTGGCCAACGCTACCAGCTCGCGTGCGTTGTTTACTGCCAAATTTTGAGTGGCTATCAACACCACGGGCACTGACACCAGCTGAGACACCGGCTCAAGATCTTGCTGGGCATCGTATGGCAGCTTCTTGTGGAGATGTGGATTCATCGTAAGCCCGGCATCGGTCGCGACCAGCAACGTACGGCCATCGGGCCTTGCCTTGGAAACGTGGGTGGCTGCAATGATTTCGTTGGCGCCTGGCCTGTTCTCGACGATCACGGGCTGCTTCAAACTCTCGTTCAGACAGGGCGCTATGGCTCTCGCCAGGGCATCGACCGTGCCGCCCGGAGGATATGGGACCACCAGCTTGATCGTGCCTCCTTGTGGCTGGGCACAGGCTGCAATCGCCGCCATAAAAATGATCGCGCCTGCAAGCATGTTTCGCATAGCTGACTCCTCGTTCTCCCGAAGAATTCCGTTGATTGCACGTCATTCCTGGTCCGAATCAACACCTGTCATCAACAGCCCAACACCTTGCAACCGGCACGCATCATGACGGCCGGTGCCGAGACTTATTAAACAGTTAATAACTGAAAGCCTGATGGGTGTGAGGGCTCCTCTGCAGCATGCCTTATCACCACCTCATGCCTGCTGACGTAGTCTAGGCCTGCGCGCCCGGTCCGCAGAGTCACGCATACGAAGGCGTTATTAAACATTTAATGATCGCCATTCAAGGGCTGTGAGGTTGGACACCATGGCGGGTGAACAGCATCAAAGTGCCAGAGAAAAACTACTCGACGGATTTGTACGACATGCGTGGCCCATCGTGTCGATGGATGTTTTTTGTTGCCACAACACAAAAAAACATCCACGACGAATATGAAAGCATATACACTTGTGGTCAGCTCCACTCATGATCAAGTGCCATGTCCACATCCATGCCCATCGAACCCAACGTCAAAGCGTCTGTCGCGCTGTCGCTGTTGGGGCTAGAACTGGACAACAGGCGCCTGATGCGGCTGAGTGGGAGCGAAAAACTGCCCGAAGGCCAGCGGCAGATGAAGTACAAGCCCCAGGACATGCTCAACATTCGAGCGCGGTTGGCAAACACAACGCCTGAGGCGGTCAAGAAGGCGATGGCCGTCAATACCGAACTGCCAGCAGTGGTCGTGACGCGCATGACCAAGGGCGGCATCGGCAAGACGTCGATTACCGTGAATCTGGGCACGGCCCTGGCGCTGTCCGGCTATCGGGTGCTGCTCATCGACGCCGATCCACAGGCCTCGGCGACGAACATGCTGGGCATTGAAACCGAAACCTACCACCCGCACATCGGCACGCTGCTGCTCAAAGGCGGCGACAAGCCCGATGATTTGCGCGAGTTCATCATTCCCATCTTCAAGGACGGTTTTCTCGATTTGATCCCTTCCGACGTGGAGCTCGATTCCACCAATCCGGCGCTGATCGTCGGCATGGGACGTGAACAGAAGGCCGAAGAGTTCGTGCTGCGCAATCGCGCATTTCTGTCCAAGCATTACGACGTCATCCTGGTGGACACCACGCCTGGCACGACGCCCGTGAGCGTGGCGTTCACCTACCTTGCCCATTTGGCTGGGAAGATCCTCACCGTGGTCGAACCCGAGGGCAGCTGCCTGCGCGCGCTGGATGCGCTGCAGTTCAACCTCGATGAAATACAGAAGTTGGCCAAGCGGCCCATCGATCTGGCGATCCTGGTGAACAAGGCGCAGATCGGCCGCAAGCATGTGGAACACAACTACGCCATCCTGACCAAGTCCTATCCGAACCGCATCCTGCCGGTGCAGATCCCGCACTCGATCGCATTCACACGCCAGATCGATGCCGATGACGTCCCCGCATCGATGCCGGTCATCCTCAAGGATCCCAACAGCAAGGCTGCCGAAAGCCTGTATCAGTTCGCTCGCGTGATTGCCAGCGAGTTCAACGTCACCCAGCCAGGCTTTGCTGCAAAGGCCTAAACCATCATGACCTCAACCACCGCGAAGCCAAAACACCAACGCATGGGCGTTTCCGAAGCCATGGATCTGGCAGCGAAGGCGCACCAGTCAGCGCTTACAGGCAAGACGCCTCTGCCGGCATTCAAGCCCTATACCCCGGATGACGCAGAGCCTGCCAAGGCAGCCGAGCCCGTGGCGTCCGACGAGCGCGACATTCGCAAGATCCCGCTGGATCTGATCGACGCCAATCCGTTCGCTCCGCGCGAGGTGTACACACCCCAGGTGCTGCGCGAGCGTGCCGAAAGTATCCGCACTCACGGCCAGTTCGAGGTCATCCACGTCATTCCGCATCCGGACAAGCCCGGGCGGTTCATGATTGCCGACGGCTGGACGCGCGTGACGGCAAGCCGCGAACACCAGGTCACAGACGCACTGGCCGCGCAGGTCCACCATGACCTGACCCCACTGCAGGCCGCCTGGCTCGGATACAACCACAACGAGTCGCGCGAGCAGCATTGTGATCTTGACCGGGCGTTCTTCTTCGAAAAGATGTATGCCCAGGGTGCGACCCAGTCGGAAATCGCAAAGAAGACGGGAATCTCGCAATCGCAACTGAGCTTTTACACGGCATTTCGCAAATTGCCGGAGGAGACGCTGCAGATCGTGCGACTTAATCCCAGCCGCTTCCCAGCGTACATCGCGCAGAATCTGGCAAAGGTTGCGCGCAAGGTATCCGAGGACAAGGCCAGCTCGCTGGCCTCGATCTATAGCTCCAACGGGCAATCCGTGCACTGGATGATCAACCAGTGTGCGGTCTTGCTGGACAAGAAGCCAGGTACCGAGACGAAAAAGAAAACCGGCAAGATCTTTCGCTACAGCAATGGAACACTCCGGCAGACTGGAGCCCAATTCGAGCTGAGCCTGCAGATCGAAGAAGACCAGCAGGAAGAGTTCAGCAAGGCCCTGGAGCAACTTCTCAGCCGGTTCGGCCAGAACGCCCTCACCGAAGCCTCTGACGCCCCTGCGCAGGCATAAGGGGAAAACGGGGCCATCAACTTTGCTTTGGCCGTGCAAGGCCGCTCACCGAAGGCGGCCTTGTGCGCCTGCCGAGACTCCGGCGTTATTAAATATTTAATAACGTCCTAACCGAGGGGCCTTCCTAGGTCTCGACCAGTGCGGGTGCTGTCATGGGATGCGATGGTCGACTATTAAACATTTAATAATTGACCGCTTGCAGATCAGGCATAGGTTGCCGCGACTGGCGGGGTATGTCCAGGCAACGAGTTGCTTCACCCTGCACAAGCTGGCCGCTAGCCATTGGCACATGCTCTGAATTGAAGCGTTGACCCCTATCTTGTGCACCGTGTTCCCGCTGGATTCCTCTGAAGCCAGCTCGATGTGTACCTTATTAAATATTTAATAACCGCCTCCCAGAGCCCCATGTGCGGCGAGCCTTGGCCCGCTGCGGGAGGTTGAGGGCAAGGAGTCTGCAAGCACAAGGCCCTTATTAAATATTTAATAATGAACCACCTGCCTGCAAGCCGCAGCCCGGTCCAGCCGTGACGGCAAGCCTGGCAACAGGCTGTCAGGCGCTCTCTGCCGTCCACAGACAGCCGGCAAGCATCTTGCGCAGCTTCAAATTCCAGCAAACACCCCTGGCTTGTGCAGAGCGCGGCTGATGATTCCCCTGCGTCCAAGCCGAGCGCTGGCTTATTAAACATTTAATAATTGACCACCTGCCTGCCAGCGGTAGGCAGGTGCCGCTGACGGCGAGCTAGCGACATGCTGTCGATTGTCTGGGCGGCCCGGCAAGCACCTTACGCCCGCTTCAAATTCCAGCTCACACCCCTGGCTTGTGCAGCGCTTGCTTCCATGATCCATCGGAGTCCAAGCCAGCTGCCCGCTTATTAAACATTTAATAAACGCTGTCCTGAGGTTCCGTTTGGGACCCGTGGTGGCTCATCGTGAGGTCATAGGGCACGGTGTTCCGCAAGTGTCTGGCTTGTTATCAAACATTTAATAATTGACCAGCTGGCTGCCAGCGGCAGGCCGATGCAGCTATCACGGCAAGACTGACAGCAGACTATCACTTGCTCTAGGCCCGCTCCAAGCAGTTCGAAGAGCACGTTGCGCCCGCTTCCATTCCAACGCTCACCCCTGCTTTGTGCGACTTACGCCTTCATGATCCCTCTGAATTCGGAGCAACCGCCGGGTTATTAAATATTTAATAACTGTGCTGGGGGGCGTACAGGTCCTCTGCGACGCGTGATCCACGCCGAGATCGCGTGAGCACATCCGTGTTTTTTACGGTGGTTTTCCGATGTGCATTGCCGGAACATAGTGCCGCCGCTGCTTCCGGCACAACCTTCTCCTGGCCAAAAGCGAGGACTCAGGTGTCGGATACAGCACTTCCAATCGAGAGGCGGTACCAATGCACGATGTGAGTTCTTCCGGCCACAGGCCTGGACAGTCTGGCGATCAACGCGGATTGGATGGATTGCTCCACTGTCTGGTGCAGTGCGCTGCCATCGCCTTCGTGTTTGTGCCGCACCTCGCCCATGCACAAAGCATAGGCGGCACATTTGGCGGAATCACCGACTTCCTCAAAGCGATTGCGCAGTTGCTCATCTATGAGTGGGGCTACTACATCGGCATCATCACCCTGGCCATACAGGGCTACCGCTGGAAAACCGGCCGCATTGATCTCATGCAGTTGGGTGGTTGGGGATTGGGTATCGCACTGGTGTTCTTCGCGCCGAACATTGTCTCGGATCTCCGGGCGCGCTCCGGAGGAGCCATCCAATGAGCGCCGTGCAACTGCGCCACGACGATGGGGAGTTGCTCGTGGCGGCCATGACCCGGCCCACGATGATCGGTGGACTTACCCTGGGCAGTCTGGCAATGAGCTTTTACTTCCCTGGCATGGCAGCGCTGGTCACCCGATCCTTGTGGCCGGTGGCATTGATTCCGATCTTGCTCATGGCCAGCTATATCGTCTGTCTGAAGGATGTCTACCTTTTCGGCATCATGGCGGCCGCCTGCCATCTGAAGACCTGTTCCAACAAGCGGTTCTGGGGATGCCGGCGCTATGCACCTCGCTAACGCTTTGAAAACCGCATTCGGCTTATCGCTGGGAATTCCGGCGCCGCGATGGACAAGCGCCGATGACCGCGAGATGGCGGTCAGCGAGATGATCCCCTACACCGTCCACTACGACGACGAGACAGTCATCACCAAGGATGACGGGCTGATCCAGGTCATCAAGCTCGACGGGCTGTATTTCGAATCGTTGAGCGTGGAGCAGATCAAGCAATTCGAGCGGCAGCGCAATACCGTCCTGCGCTCCCTCGCCAACAGCGACCGCGGTATCTATGTTCACCTGATACGCCGCAAAGTGCATGCCTATCCAGCCGGCGAAGGCGGCACATGGCTTTCCCGACAGTTCAATAACGCGTGGAGGAAGCGCTGCGAACAGCAGGCGTTCTATGCGAACGAAATCTACATTTCGATTGTTGTGAATCGATTCAGGCAAGGGGCACCCGGAGTATTGGATCGCGCCTACGCATGGTTGTCAGGCACCAAGCCCGACGAAAACGAAATGGAGCGTTTCGAGGATCAAGCCAAGAGTCTCAACGAGGCATCGGACTTGCTGGTGAACACCCTGTCCGGGTATGGCGCCCGCAAGCTGCGCATCCAGCGCGTGCCAAACTTTGGGCACGACCCGATAGACCGAAATGCCGCGAGAGCAGCCATCGAGCATTTCGACCTGGACTGGCACGGCTTTCAGCAGGCGCACGGGGACCAGCCGGCATACGGTCGCGAAGAAGTGGTGGACCATCTTGGCGGCGACTACACCGAGATTGGCCGTTTCCTGCACTACCTGATCAATCTCGAAGACGAACGCGTGCCGGTCATGGAGTTGACGCTCGACCGGACACTGGCGAGATCAGGCATCGACTTCAATATGGTCAGCAATACGCTGGCTGTTCGCAGGCTGGGTGGCAGCAGCGCTGCAGCGATGCTGAGCATGGCAGAGTGGCCTGCGCGCACGCCTTCGCGGATGCTGGATGAATTTCTCCGCCAGCCCGTGGAGTTCGTCATCACGCAATCATTCTTTTTCACCGACCGCATCAGTGCCGAGCACGACCTGCTGCAGGAGCGCCGGCGCGTTTCCGTCAACGACCATGCAGGAGCGGCGCAAGAGGACAAGGATGAGATAACGCAGGGCTTGCAAGATCTCACGCGGGGCCGTTCGGTCAATGGATTGCACCATCTGACCATGCTGGTGCATGTGCCGCAAACCACGAGATTTAGCGACCCAAAAGACAACCGCCGGCAAACCTGCGCCGACCTCGATAGAGCGATCAATCTGCTGAAGAAGGCATTCGTCAACCTGGGCGTCAAGCCTGTACGCGAATGGTTTGCCGTCGAGACTTTCTTCTGGGCGCAACTCCCCGGACAGGCGCAGCATTTCATGGGGCGGCGCGCCAAGATCAAGTCTGCCAACTTCGCCGGCTTCGCTTCACTCCACAACTATGCGATGGGGAAAATCGCCGGCAATCTGTGGGGGCCGGCAGTCATGCCGTTCGAGACCAAAAGCAAGACGGCTTACTACTTCAACTTCCATCGCGAGATGGAGGGAATGGTGGCGGGGCATACGGCCATCACCGCCGATACCGGCAGCGGCAAGACCACCTTGCTGAGTGCATTGATTGCCATGGCCGACAAGGCCAGACCCCGGGTCTTCTGGTTCGACAACCGTGAAGGCGCGAAAGTATTCATGCGCGCCATGGGCGGACAGCACACCACGTTGTCGGTGCATGGCAATACGGGATGGAATCCCATGCAACTGCCGGACACCGCGGAAAACCGCGCCTACCTTGTCGATCTGATGATGCTGATGCGCACCTGCTACGGCGGCCGGCTGACTCCGGATGACATCGAAAGGTTCAAGTGGGCCGTCCACGAGAACTACGAGCTGCCCCAGGCTGATCGACGTCTGCGCAACTTGGCCTGGCGCTTTGGCCAAGGTGAGCTGGCCAAGGACATGCGCGTTTGGCATGGCGCCAATGGACATCTGGGGGCGAACTGGGGCCTGTTCGACAACGAAGATGACAGCTTGGATCTGGGCAAATGTCGCCACTACTGCTATGAAATGCGTGAGCTCATCAAGGATGGCTCGGCCCGGCCGGAACTGGCCGTGGTGTTGAGCTACCCCTTCCATCGCATCGAGCAGTCGATGGATGGCGCTCCATTCATCCTGGTATTGGAAGAAGGCCAGAACCTGGTCAAGCATGCGTTCTGGCGCGAGAAGATCGACAGCTACATCATGCAGATCCGCCGCAAAAACGGCCTGCTGGTGTTTGTCACACCCGATGCGAAGTACCTCTTCAGCGAAACCGACTCTATCCAGAAGCAGACAGCCACCAAGATCTTCCTGCCCAACGCCGAGGCCAGGGAGGCGGACTACGTGGCGGCCTTGGGCCTGACCCCCGGCGAGTTTGAGTTCGTGCGCGATGAGCCCATAGAGAACCGTACTTTCCTGATCCGGCGCGGCAATGAATCGATCCGGGCGAAATTTGATCTGTCCGGCATGGCCGAGTTCGTGCCTTTGCTTTCGTCGAATGACAAGGGTGTCGCGCTTATGGAAACCATCATCCGCGAGATCGACAGCGATGACCCCGAAATCTGGGTGCCGGTTTTCATGCGGCGTTCGATGTCCGCAGATACGCACAATTTAGGGGTGAGAGTCGAAACGTCCTGATGGGCGTCATGTCTGTGCATTGAGAAACCGAAAGGAAATCGATGATGAAAAAGACAGTTTTGGGTGCTACTGCCGCGGCTTGCTTTGCTGCAGCGCTGGGCGCCTCCGCAGGGGGTATTCCGACATTTGACACGGCACAGTTTGCGCAGATGCAGCAGCAATTCAAGCAACTGCAGGACCAGTACAACACGCTCAAGGACCAGTATGCGGCCGTCACCGGTAGCTACGGCCGTGGACAGGTCGGCCTGAACGAATCCTTGAACTCTGCATCGGTGGTTCCCGGCTCGTGGCAGGAGGTCGTCGCCCGCCAACAGGGGGGCGCCTTCGGAGCGAAGCAGGCAAGTTATGAAAAGCTGATCAACACATTGCCCCCTGACCTGTTTGCCGATCCGCAGGCGCAGAACGCGCAGACCTACCAAATGAGCAGCAACTCCGTACGCGCTGCTCTCGCGGGCGGGGACTCTCTGTATTCGCAAGTGCAGACCCACATGGGCAATCTCGCGCGCATGAGCCAGCTCGTCGACGGAACGGCCAATATCAAGGATGCGCAGGATCTGCAAAACCGCATCGCGGCGGAAAACGGAATGCTGCAAAGCGCGATCGCCAAGCTCAATGCAATGAACACCAATCTGCAGGCCAACATTGTCAACCAGCAGAACCAGGCCACAGCCGCGACACAGAGGTACTTCCGCCGCTCTGCCGAGTAGGCGCACCGGAAGCAAGCATCAACTGCAAGGAGCATCCGTGATGGAAATTGCTGCATTTCTACTGCCCTTGTGCATACTGATATGGCCGTTGTTATGGCTGGTCCGCAAGCTCTGGCGCGGGTTTGCGCTATTGTTTCTCGCCGCTCTGATTTCGGGTTGCGCAAGCACGTCCAACAAGTTCGACAAGTCACCCTGCGCTTGTGACTTCGAGCTGCTCGAAACCGCAAGCCATGTAGGAAAAAACAATGCGTAGCATCTGGATTTTCCTTTCGAGCGTGGCCGCGATTGTTGCCATCGGCGGCACTGCCCATTTGATTTCCCGGCCCGAAGCCGAGTTGGCATTGTCCGGCAACAGCGAACTGCGGGCCATGTCTCCGGAGCGTCGTATTCCTGTCGCTCCGGCTGGCAATCCGCTGCTTGCAGCCAGTGAGCTTCAACTCGACATGTGGATTCCCATTTATCCAATTCCGTGTGGCGAGATCGTCTTTGGCGCCGCGGATGAGCGGGCGCGGCATTTCTCATTTTGCGTCAGGGAAATCAGGAACCGGGTGTTCTTCCATTCGAATTTGGAATTGAGCGATGAAGATGTGCTCGATCCCCGGGTCCGCGCGCACTGGCGCGCCACTGTAAGGCCCCGCTAGCCATGGCCGCCATCACTTTGCAAGGTGTTGTGAGCGCTGCGGACGGGGTGACGGAAGCCTTCTTGTCGCAGTCATATCCTGCCTTGGCTGAAGCCATCGCGACGCCGATCTACTTTGCGGCGGTGCTCTACTGGGCGCTGTTTGGCTACAAGGTCTACGCCGGCTATGCCCCCGTGCAATGGAAAGACATTCTCGCGAAATGCGTGATGACAGTGGCCGTGTTTGGCACGCTCCATTGGGGTGGTCTTGCCCATGTCATCTATGCAGCATTTGTTTCGTTCATGGAAGGCGCTGCCGCTACCGTCATGGCAGGCAAGCCTACAGCCCAGATGCTGGATGCGTTGTGGAGCAATGTGGATGCGGTGTCAACTCAGCTTCGTGGAGTGAGCTTTGCCCAAATTGGGATGATCTACGACGGCCTGGCACTGTTCATAGTGAACTGCCTGCTGTTTGTGCTGGCTCTCATGTATATGACGATTGCCAAGTTCGGACTGGCCATCACGATGCTGCTGTGTCCGCTGTTCATCGGTTTCCTGATGTTTCCCGAAACACGCCAATGGTTCATGAACTGGGTCAGCCAGATGCTTACCTTTTCGTTCATGTACATCCTGGTCATTGCCATCGTTCGCCTGGGATTTATTACCTTTGGCGATGCCATCGAAACGGCGGGTACGCTGGCCGCGTCGAATGCATTTGCAAACACATCTCAGACCGCCCAGCTCATCATTGTGGAAGGCGTGTTGATCCTTTTCATGCTGGGCGTTCGGAGCTGGGCCGCGGCGCTATCCGGCGGCGCAGCCTCCTCGACCGGCATGCTGGTCACGGTGGCTCGCATGGCAATGGGCCGGGGAGCGCGCTGATGAGGGCCGGCGCTCACACTGCCCTGGGCGACAGCGCCACACAGGAGGTGCAGCTGGGCGGTACAAACCGGCTCAAGCAGGAGCGCAACCGCGCCTATCTGTTTATCGGCCTGCTGCTGTTTGTGATCGGTGGACTCGCCAGTGCGGTGACGGTGCTGGCCAGTATCCACACCGTGATTCCTGTGGTGTCGGTGATCGATGCCAATGGACATGTGGTCAAGCAGCAGGTAGTCAGCCGCGAGACGATCACTGGGCAGGATGCGTTTGTGCAAAGCCAGGTGTATGACTTCATCATGTACTGCAACACCTTCGATCCGGACTGGCGCCAGCGGTTCGCCGATCTTTGCCGCCTGCACTCCACCCAGGCCGTGGCTGCCTTGTACGACAAGGAAACCAGCGCCGAAAACCCCAACAACCCGTACTACCAGATCGGGCCAGGCGGCCGGCGCTATCCAAGGATCACGGGCATCACGTCGTTGGGCAAGGACGCATTTCAAGTGTCGTTCCAGTCCATTACCGAAAAATCTGGCAGTCCGCCGAAAACCGACTACTACACCGCGCTGGTCCAAAGCACCTTTACCTTCAAGCCGCTGGCCATTGGCGACCGATGGGAGAACGCACTTGGCTTCGCGACGACGGCGTATCGCAAGGACCAGGAACTCAGCCGCCAGTGAACGGCTTCACGCAGAAAGCAGCCCATGAGAATTCACGACTATCCCCTGGTTTGTGCATTTCTTGCCATTGCATCGGTTTCTCTGTTGCCGGCACATGCGGCCAAGACGCCACGACCGCTGGCAGCAGACGATCGCGTGAAACAGGTTCTCTATGACCCGAACCAGGTCTATGAGATTGTCGGCACCTATGGCTATCAGACCTCGGTCGAGTTTGCCGCGGATGAAAAGGTCAAGGTCGTATCGCTCGGCGACACCATCGCCTGGCAGACCGTGCCCTACCAGAACCGACTCTTTCTCAAGCCTGTGGAGCCCAATGCAGCAACGAACCTGACGGTGCTCACGGACAAGCGCACCTACTACTTCACCCTCACCAGCGCGCGCAGGCAGGCGGGCATGACATTTCTGGTTCGGTTCGTATATCCGGGTGCCAGCGTAGCCGTAACAGCCAGCACACAGGAACCAAAGCATTCGGACAGACCTGTTGAACCAGTCTCGCGCAATTCTGATTACGCGACAGCGGGAGACAAGACGGCCATCCCCCTGCGCCGCGCCTATGACGATGGCCAGTTCACCTATTTCCTGTTCGATCAGGGCGCGGAAATTCCTGCCGTCTATACGGTGGGGCCGGATGGCTCGGAGTCCATTGTTAACACGCGGCGCGAGGGTCCCTACCTCGTTGTCGAGCGCACGGCCAGTTTGTTCACGCTGCGCAATGGCACTGCCCACCTTTGCGTACAGAACAATGCATTGCCACGCAGGCCAGGTGATCGCCTAAATTTGCACAAGGTGGGGGTGAGCTGATATGTCCAGTCCAGCGCATGACCCGCAGGAAGAGCGCGAAGCAGCGGTCCGGGAGTGGGAAAAGCAGACCCACACCTCGCTCGTGGCAAATGGCCGCAGGAAAAAACTCAGCGGCATAGCCATTGCCACTGGTGCAGCCGCTTTGCTGGTTACCGTCTGGTATGTGAAGCAAAGCGCGAGCGACCCCGTCAAGCCTGCCTCCAATCTGAGCATTCCAGAACGCAGGCCGGTACCCAAGCTCAAGGGCCAGGAGCCCGAGACCACCGCAACTCCCGCCGCGATAAGTGCGCAGCCTACCGACGACCCAATGCGGGCGCAGCGCGAACAGATGGAAATGCAGCGTCAGGAGCAGCAGCGCCGCATGCTGGAAGCCCGAATGAAGTCTGGCCTTATCGCGCCCAACACCCAGAACACGGCAGCGGCCCTGCCACCAGGTATGGACTCCCTGGAGCCTGCAACGGCCGGTGTGCTGGGCGGTGGGTCTGCCGAGCGCGGCGCGCAGGACCAGAATTCCCGGTTCGCGCGTGCGGTGTCGGGCGGCGGCGTGCCGGTGAGCAAGGCCAGTCAGGTCGGACGCCTTCCCTACAAAATACTTCAGGGCAAGTTGATCGAGGCCGTGCTGGAGCCCCGGGCCACCTCGGATCTTCCAGGCATGCTCTGCGCTACCGTCCAGCGCGATATTTATGGCGCACAGGAGCGCAACACACTGATCCCCTGGGGCTCGCGCATCTGCGGCGTGTACAGCGCCGACGTCCGCAAAGGCCAGGACAGGCTGTTCGTCATCTGGAACATGCTGCGCCGTCCTGATGGCGTTCAAGTGGCGCTCGACAGCGCGGGTGCCGACCAGCTTGGAACGGCCGGCATGGGAGGCCATGTCGATACGCACTTCGCACAAGTCTTTGGCATGTCTGCACTGCTTTCCATCATTGGCGCTGGCGCGGCGAATATGGGTGTCGGTTCGACCGACCAATACAACTCCGCTGCTGCCTACCGGCAGTCGGTACAGCAGGCCGCAGCGCAGACCTCGCAATCGGTGCTGCAGCCCTACATTGCTACTCCGCCCACGATCGCCGTGCCCCCAGGCTCGCGCGTGCGCATATACGTCAACCGGGATCTCGACTTCAGTCCCATCTACGAAGATGAGATCATGGCCGTGCAGCGCGGGGACGCCGTGGAATTCATCCAATGAAGGCGCAGTCATGTCACAGATTGCCTCCTTCCGCTCCAAGTTATCGCTGCTGACGCACTACCTCGACGACCAACAGGTGACCGAGATCCAGATCAACCGGCCTGGCGAGCTGTGGCTGAGAAGGAAGGGGTCGTACTACGCGCAGCAGATCGCGGTACCCGGCCTGACATACGCGCTGCTGTCCTCGCTAGCGGAAGTCACAGCCTCCTTCAAGAGCCTTGAGGTCGATCGGGCTATGCCCATTTTGTCGGCAGAGATTCCGGTCAACCTGGAAGACGGCATTCCTGACTTTGAACGCGGCTCCTACCGCACCGAAATGATTCTCCCGCCCGTGGTACCGGAGAGAACCATTGCCATGACGATACGCAAGCAGTCGCTGGTCAGGATGACCTTGCCCACCTATGCTGAGCAAGGGGCGTTTCGGTTCGTGAACAACGACGTCGAAGCCGGCCCCTGTTCAGACCGGCGCTTGCTGGAGCTCTACAAAGCCGGACATTGGGCCGAGTTCTTGCAATCCGCAGTGCTCGCGCGCAAGAACATCGCCATCTCTGCAGGCACCTATTGCGGCAAGACCACTTGCTTGAACGCACTGGTCCAGGAGATTCCCACGTACGAGCGCATCGTCACGATCGAGGATTCACGCGAGATCGAGCCCGCGCAACCGAATTGTGTGCGGCTATCCTATGCCCGCCACCAGGCAACCGACCAGACCGCGGTGACCCCTGCAACGCTGCTGCGCTCATGCATGCGCCTGACGCCCGACCGCGTGATCATGGGCGAAGTCCGCGGACCCGAAGCGGTCGAGTTTCTGTGCCTGCTGAACACTGGTCACAAGGGAACGCTTACCACTATCCACACCGATTCACCGGCAGAGATGTATGACCGCTTCGGGGAGCTGATGGATGGCCATACCTCCATGACGCGCGACCAGGTCATCCAGCGTGTTAAACGTCGTATCGACGTGGTGGTGCAGTGGAAATACACGGAGCGCGACGGGCGCTATATTTCGGAAATTGTCTATGCGGGTGCGTAGCTTTATCACGGCAATGGTTGGCTTTTCGGCCTGCGTTGCGGCGCTGGCCCAGCTGCCGGCGACTCAGCCGTTCGACGAGCTGGCGGTCCAATGTGCATCTGACATTCATCCATCCACACTCAAAGCGGTCGTGAGCACCGAGTCGTCGTGGAATCCGTACGCAATTGGTGTCGTTCGCGGCAAGCTCGAGCGCCAGCCGCGCAGCCTGGCCGAAGCCGTCGCCACCGCGCGTGAACTGGATCGCAAGGGATTTAATTTCTCCCTCGGGCTTGGCCAGGTGAATCGCCATAACCTGGCGAAGCATGGAGAGACCTATGCCACCGTGTTTGAGCCGTGCCGCAACCTCAGGGTAGGCGCCGCCATTCTGAAAGACTGCTTCCTGCGCGCCAAAAGGACGATTTCCGATGAACAGGGTGCTCTGAGAGCGGCCTTCAGCTGCTATTACTCCGGAAATTTCACTAGAGGATTTCGCGCTGACAGTGCTGACCAGCCAAGCTATGTGCAGAGGGTCGTGGCCAATGCATCCAGCCAAAAGCGGCCGGTACCGGTGGTTCCGGCAATCGAGCGCCGGCACTCAGACGGCGCGATTGCTGCCCGCTCCTCCACCAGATTTGCAGAACCTCTAAAGCCAGCTGAGGCAGCTTCCGCATGGGTGGTGTTTGGCGGCAGTGTGCGGCAGCGCGTCGCCGCGGAAGTTCAGCTGTCCATGCAACCCACCAATGAATCTAGCGTCAAGGTCAGGCGTTTGACGCCAACGCAAGATATGGCTGGCGCGGCTATCGGCGAACAGCTTTCTATAAGAAATACGACGCAAGAACCTGTTTCGCAGGCCGAGGCGGCAAACAAGGATTTGAAGGATGCGTCGTTTGTTCAATTCGTTAATTGATAGTTGCTTGTGGTGTAAGCAAGAGATCCACTCAGGAGGATTGCAATGAGAGTATTGTTAAGCGCGGCGCTTTTTGCCAGTGCTGCGGCCCCTATCCATGCTTCGGATTACGGCTGCAAGGTTCTTCTATGCCTCTCCAACCAAGCGTCAAATGGAGGCCCTAAAGGAGTTGCCGAGTGCGTTCCACCTATCAATCAGCTATTCCACGACCTGCGTAAAGGTCGCCCATTTCCAAGCTGCGATCTTGCCGACGGGAATGATGGCTCTAGCTATGCCCGTGTCGTATTTGATCCCTATGATCCTTGTCCTGCAACCTTGAAACCGGCTCTGCCTGGCTCCAATGTGATTCAAGGTAAACGAACCTTAGTTAATGACACCGGGGGCAGTCGTGGGTACATAGTCCAAAAAGAGCCGAGAGTATCTGAACCACCGGGAAGCGACGGCCAGAGCTTGGGTCCACGCGCCTGTGTTGGAAGACAGGTTGGCGCTTACCACCTGGGGGGTTATGATGACGACTCGATCGTGGCTGTGTATGACCAGGTGATCTGGCAACCGGCGCAGACGCCTCAAGCCATCGACGTGTTTATCAATAAGGCATTGCATCAGCGCGTGCGCTGGTAGGCGCTGAACAAACCTAAATGGTGTATCGCTTTAGGCTGGGAGCGGACTGTCGCCGGACGGACTTGATGGAATAGCGCCGCAAACCTGAGGTGCCCATTAGCGGCCGTTCGTTTTGACCAGCAATCGAGCCATTGCGGACATCCCAAATATCCGCTTTTGCGCCTGGTTATCTATTTTCAATAAGTTGCGCAATATGTGGAACAACATAAGTATGTTTTAAGCCCTGCGTATGCTTCGCGAACTCATGATGTTTCGGCGAATGGCCTTTAACTTCTTTTACACGGTTGTCGAAGAAGAAGCTGTGGCCTACATCTATCTCTGAAAAACGTTTCTTATGTAGTGTTAGACCGGCTGAGTCATCACCCCACACATACCAAACCCACGGGAAGCGACCTGCCTCCGATTTGCAGAGTGGTGGTTCGGGTAATTTGACTAATGGACGCAACTGCGTGAGACAAAATTGGGTTGCAAAGATAGAAGAGGTTTAGAACCTGAACGTACCCCCTATCTGGGACGGCAATTCTTGCAGTCAAATACGCCTTTGTGATTATGTTGCGCACGGTAGGAAGTAGTTTGTCGCCATCAAGTTGTATTGGTTGGAGCTCCGTGGTGGACGAGCTTGGTTTCGCTGAACCTGGATTTTTACCAACGATGGCACCGATGCATGAATCGCTTTGTCTTGGTACATCTATATTTTTCAGATAGATTCGCGTATCTAGCCGAAATAACTTGCCACCGGCAGATTCGAATTTGGCCCAGAAGTGGTTCATTAAGATCTCGAGATGGTTAAAGATTGAGTAAACCGACCGCCGTAGGCGGGTCGGTTAGCAACAGACTACCAAAGGCGTAAGACTAGTTGCCCCGCGATGACCAGGATTGAGTGTCCCGCTGTGTCGTATGTATTGGATGAGTTCGAACCGACTTTGGGTTTTGCTTTGCTGGAATCTAGTACCCAAGTGTTGGATGAACTCGATCCAACTTTTGGCTTTAGCTCCTTACCATCCCAAATCCATGTATTTGAGGATGAGGCACTCATCTTTGGTTTAATTTCTTTTCCAGAGAAAATCCAAGTATTTGAAGAAGACGCTCCCACTTTAGGCTTCAGTTCGGCACCGTTGCAGATCCAATTACTAGGGAGATCAATTTTTGGCATTTGATGGCTTATAAAAAATATTGCTAACTAGATTTGGGAGACATGTGATATGCATGTCTAGTTTTCTTAATACTGTATGAGTGTGCAACGCTACAGGAAAATTTGCTGTTGTAATGTTTAGACAAAACTAAAAATTTGACCTCTGTTTTGGAGGTGCATGTAGATCAGAGGCCAAAAGACTGCTTCTGGCCGAAGCCGGGCCTAGCTGATTGTGGGCACAGCACCGCAAAGCTGACCTTAGGGGGTGGGCCTGGAGCGTCCGATTTAGGATAGGCATTCAATCGGTGCAGGCTGTCGCCAGTCGGCCAGAAGCAGTCCTTATAGATGTTCCCACCGGCGAGTGCTTCAGGCTGATTGCAGGCGGTAAACTCATCAAGGTCAATGACTATTGCCACCCAAAGCATTCATTGCAGTCGTCCGCTCCGCGCGATACCTTGACGCAGTCATTGGTACCCCCCCGCATATCCTTCACAGTAATCCCATGATGCTATCCATGCTCGCTCCGGCCGCCGTCAAAGACGTTTTGCGATTTCCAGGCGGGATTCACTGCGTACGACTCAGCGGCGAGAGCATCCCGCGAATCATCCTGAAGTTGCCAACCAACTTCCTTCTTTCGATAAAGGTCAACCAGGGCTTCAAGATCTATGCTGTTCCCGTCGAGGTCTCTGGCAGTGCCTCCGTTGGGCTGCTTTGCGCGTTCTTCGATGACGCCGATTCCCCGCTTACCTGCTGGCGGTTGCTGGACCCCAGTGACGATACGCTAGACCTCCTCCACGCATTGTCGAAACGCGAGGTTCTGGTCCATATCTTCGATGAACAGAACCGGGAGCTCCTAGGCTACTCCGCTGAAGTCGACGTGCCACTGGTCTCCAAAGTCCGCCTGGAACATGCAGGCTTTCCTGACTTCGACCAGAAGAGCTTCCATGTCGCCCATGAACAAGCAGTGGCCTGGGTTGGCCTGAGAAGTGCGCAAGATGATGCGGATGCGATTCAAGTCCATTTCACGGAATCGCTCTTCCCCGAAGACCTGATGGTCATGGATATGCGCCACGATCAGTACACCTTCCATGGCAGCAAGGGATTTGGATTCACCTCGTTGAAAAGGGAGAATGCGGGCCTCTACCAGGAAATGGACATCATCAACCTCCTCCTCCGAGTGTTCAGGCCCGACCAGATTTATCACGCACCGAAACGCTTCTATGACAAGGAAGAGATTGCTGACGTCGTCGTCATCACCGACTCAACCTGCCTGATCGTCCAAGCCAAGGACTCGCCCAACACGGAGCAAACCCAGAATCGCACGCTGCAACGAAAGAAACGGGCGTCGGTCCATATGCTCAAGGGTGCGGTCACACAGATATCCGGTGCGGTGAAGTACATCGTCAGGAACCGCCCTTTCCGAATGCTGGTGGATGACCAGGAAATCTCAATCGACCTCGGGGATCGCCAGATTCTCTCTCTGGCCGTTGTGCGGGAAATGTTCATCGACACATACACCGAGTACAGCCAGGAGCTTTTCTCACTGTTCGATGACATCAACTTCCCATGTATAGCAGTCGACTACGCGGAATTGCACAACTACACAAGCTACTGTGGTGATGAGAGCAGGTTTCTGGGTGCCTACTTCCAAGTCTTCGACTTTGCCCGCGCCAACGGCAGCTTCCCACGACTTCGCTTCGGCGTTGAGGACGCCGCGATGTTGATGCGTGAGCAAGGTGTCGACGGTGCCTGATGCCCCCACGCCAAAACATCCTGCCTAGTCTGTCAATCTGGTATTGACTTCATCCATTTAAGCAGAAGTGGATGAGTCATTTTCTAAACTACCTCAGGCCATTCATTGAGTCGCAGAGAGCCAAAAATGCGATAAGTCACGATTCCCGGCCAAACCTCTGGAAGACTGCTTGGGGTCGAGACCGTCAGTTCGAAGCTCCTATCAGTAGACATTCGACTGCCAATTGATGGTTTGAACCGCTGCCCGCGAGGCTGAATGACTGCTGCACCGTTGAAGCCCGCGGCCGGTAGGATAAGTCGATGGCTGCTTCGCACCACGCACCGTGGACTCAGATCCGGGACACGAATGACATAACCCGCTGCAAAACCGAATTTCAGCTCGAAGGTATCAGCGCTACCTTTTGGCAAAAAATTTTGTTCCTGACACATTAGCTGCATCCGAGTTCGATGAGTCCGCGCAATGCTGACCATGTTCCTTCAGGCCCCAATGACTTCCTATCGCTCACCGTAATGTCTTGGCGCCGGTTTTAGCGGTTGGCGCGGCAATAATTGCCTGCCATCCACCGCACTTTTTGCAGACATGCCGGCCGTCTCGCGGTTCAACTGCCGTTGCCGCTGAATCGCCAGCGCCGTGCTCTTGTCAAAGCGGCGGGCAATAGCAGCTGGCAGTTCGCTAATGGAGTTGGTGTAAACACGTGCCTCCTGCCGAGCGCGGCTGATGGCGACGTAATACAGGTTGATTGATGTGGTTCGGCTTTTGGTATCGAGCGCGATCAGCGCCCGGTCATCGGTCAAACCTTGCGAGCTGTGAACCGTCGACGCGTAGGCGTGCTCGAGATGCAGCGGTTTGGTCCCGAGCATCTCAAGAGAACGTGCCGGTTGACCGTTATCTTGTTGAATCGATTCAATCCTCACTATTCCGCCGGTGACGCTGGCAACGCGCATCCGGTCGCCATTTGTGAGATCTCGGCCCGGGTCGTTGCGATTGATTCGGACGGTATCGCCTACCGTCAGCTCTGCGCTTTCGGGGTGATAGACGCTGAGCTTTGTCAGCTTGCGTGGGTTGATGGTTGTGGTGCTGCCATCACTTCCCTGCAGCACCAGGAGGTTGCCGGGCAATGCCTCCTGGACCCGGTAGGTCTCTGCGCGCACCAAGCCGATTTTTGGGTAATCCTTCTCGGGTTGAATCACCACCCCTGGCTCGTAGCTCGGTGCAAAGCGTCGTTGGGCCTGTGTCATATCCACGCGGGTCATTGTTTCAAAATTGCGTCCTTTGCCAGCCAAGTCCAGCGCTTCGCGCACCATGGCATTTATCTCGCGGCGGGCCGCGTTGGTGCCGGCAACAATTAGCGTTTCACGGCGTTCTGGCTCGGTGAGTCGGACGTAGTCGTTGACGATGGCCTGGTGCCGTTCGGTGGGGATTGGCAGCTCCTCCACATGGTTGAGATGTGCAAGTGATGGCACCGCTTTGCCTGCTGCTGCAAGCTCCACGGCAGTCTTCAATTCAGGATTTTGCTGGCGTTGAATTTCATTCATGCGTGCGGTCTGCATGCCGTTCTCCTGGAGTTGAGCAAATGGCTTTCCCGCCTCGATGGCTTCCGTTTGCTTAATGTCGCCCAGCATCACCATGCGCGCGCCCGCGCTTTCGACAATGCGCATGACCTGGGCCATCTGGCGTGCGCCCACCACCCCTGATTCGTCCAGCACGATGATTGTCCTGGCATCGATGGGCTTGTCCTTGGTGCGCAGAAAGCTGGCGAGCGTGTGTGCCTCAAGGCCCTCGTTCTTCAGCGCCTTGACCTGATTGCCATATGGCGCGAGCGCGACGGTGCGGTATCCGCCGCCGGAGGTCGATGCCTGCTGGATGAGAGCGATGGCCTGGTTCAGGGCGTAGGTCTTGCCGGTACCCGCGTCGCCCTGGATGCCGATGAATCGGTTGCTGGAACACACGATGCTTTCCACGGCTGAGCGCTGGCCGGCATTCAGGGTGGTTCCTTCGAGGGCTGTGACCACGGCGCTGGCTTGCATGAGCGGCGTGGCTGCCCCACGCCCGGCGACTTCGATGGCAAGAATGGCCTTCTCGCGTGCCAGCGCCTTGTGTGTCGTGTAACGCTTTTCGGCGGGGACGAGCGAGCCCTTCTTGATCGCGAGAGTGACGTACTGGTGCGCCTGGTTGCTCGACCATCCTTTGAGCTCTCGCAGGTGGTTTTTCCAACCGGCGAGGGAGAGGGCCGGTCCATCCCTGCGCTCTGCCATGCGGTATACCGGCAAGGCTTCAATCAGCGCTCCTTGCGCAACAAGCCGTTTGATCTCGGTGCGGACTTCGTCTGGGCCTGCAAGGCCCACCGCGCGGCGCAGCGCGGTGGCTGTAAGCACGGTTTCGCGCACCACTGCTTCGCGTTCGGTCAGATGGTTGATGGCGTATTGCACAACGGCTTGCGCCGGGGTGAGTCCGGCCGGCAAGCTCTGCGCGGCGAGGCGGTCTTCGGCTGGCTCACCGCCGCGTGAACTGCTGCCCGGGTCATAAGGAAGTCCGTCAAGTTGCACGCGCGGTCCATAGTCGATCCCCAGCTTGCGGCTTTTTTCCACCCAATATTGCTTGACGACCTTGCGATCGGATTCATCCTTGCGCGGGCGCGTGGCCAGCGCGATCACCTGCTTTTCCAGGGCCGTCGATGTCGCGCGGGTCTTGCCTTCATGGGCGAGCGCATCTTCGATCACCTGGCTTCGTGCCGAGAAGGCCTCGATCTGCTCTCGGCTGATGTGCGCCAATTCGAAATTGCCTTTGTCATCTACCAGGCGGATGGCATAGCCAATGGCCTGCAGGCCCTTTGCCAGCTCGGCCTTGTAGAGCGCATCTACCTCGTGCTGGACGCGATAGATGTCTTCGTTGGACAGCGCGCGCCAAGCGCCATCTGCGCGCCGCGTCATGTTGAGGATGACGGCGTGGGTGTGGAGCTGCGGGTCTTTTGCACGGCTCATCTCGTGGCGGAACTTGCCGATGACCAAGTTGGCGGTGCGCTCGCGAAAGCTTTTGCCTTGCACCTTCTTGCGGGCCTCGGCCAGCTTCTCGACCTGCTCAAGCGCACGCGTGACGGCTAAGTCATGAGCCGCTGTGACGCCTTTGTCGCCACCGACAAGTGCTTGCATGGAAACGGACTTCGGCGCGGAAAACGTGAGGTCGAGACCCATGCGCTTCATGTTGTCGAGCGGATCGAACGTTTTCTGGATGCATTGGCCGTTTGGCAGCTGGCCGTTGAGCAGGCGCGCGAACTGTGCCTGGTCGACCGGACCGGTCAGGCCCAGTTCCTGCGCACCCCGGCCCTGCCATTCGCCAGGGTGCTCCTTGGTGTAGTAGTCGTCTGCCGCCGCAAAATAATGCGCTGCCGCATACTGGTTGTTGCCGCGGATCGACGTGACGTTGAGCATGGCCGGCTCGCGTCACCTGACATCGATGGCCAGCGCCCGCGGCGGATAGGTCAGATATGGCAGCCTGATCTTCGCGATGGGAAAGTCCTCGGCAAACATCACATAGCCTTCGAGATCTCTGAGGTTGGATATCTCCGAATCCAGCACTACAGGCTCCGGGGGACTGGCCACCAGCTGGCGGCTGCGCCCGCCGCCCCGCGCCCCGGCATTGAGGGTGGTCTGCACGCGCTCGACATGCTGCTTGCCGAGAATCTCGCTGGCCTTGTCCGCGTTGAGCGCGTTTGAGGCGCCAAAGATGAGGTAGTTGCGAAAGCAGCTGAGCAGGATCTTGGCCGTGTCCTTGCCATAGGTTTCATCCAGCTGTGCCCAGTCCTGGATCGAAGCCGCCATGCGCAGACCATGCTTGCGGCCCTTGGTGGCAGCAGGAACGAAAGATTCAAGCTTGCCCAGGGACTCCAGCTCATCCAGGAACAGCCACAACCGACGTGTTGCGCATGAGTCGTCATCAAGGACGCTGAGAATGGTGGCGCAGATCGTATCGATCCATGTTGCGACCAGCGGCCGTTGCACCGCCCGCATATCCTCGCGCCAGGTGATGAACAGATTGCCGGCATGCGGGTCATGCACCCATTTGTGCAGCGAGAAGTCGCCTTTGGTCATTAAGCGCAGCGGCCGCACATACTTGTTCATCATGAACTGGATGGAGGCGACCGCTTTTTCCGCGTTCTCGCGGAAGTAGCCCTGCGAGTCCGTGTTGACCAGAAACGCGCGAATGACTTCGCCATCCTCACGCACCAGCAGATTGACCAGTCTGTCCTGATCGGGCTGGCCCATTTCCACCAGCTTGCGCATGGTGTCCGCCAGCACGTCTCGGGTATAAGCACACCATTGCTCATCGCTGGGATCGACCTGTGGCGGAATGACGCTTTTTGCCATCCTGTCGAAATCGTGTATTCCCTTGATCTCGTTGAACAGGGTCCAACCCCGCGAGCGGCGGTCAAACGGATTGAGAATCGTGTCGCCAGGAAAGCTGAACTTCGAATAAAAAGTGCCGTTGGGGTCAATCACCGCCATCTTGTCGCGGCGCTTGAGGGCCGAGTGGATCATGCATTCCATCGCAACCGATTTGCCGGCCCCAATCGACGCACAGACCAGGGTGTTGCGGTTCTCCAGATGCATCGGCATGGGCATCGGGCCGATCATGATGGGTTGCAGATCTTCTGCGCCGTTGCGCAGCGCACGCAGGCGGCGATTTTCACGGCGGTTGGCAGCGTTGACCTTGCTTCTCACCCAGTGCCAGTTGGCGATTCTCGAGCCGCGCATCCAGCGGCGATACGCCGCACCGCGGAACCCATCGTCGCCATACTCGTGCACCAGATAGGCCGCGCCCGCAGCCAGGCCGATGCCCGCCGCCACACCGCTCGCGGTAAAGGGGTTGCTGGCCGTGGCCGTGATGGCCGCCGTGAGCGCCTGGGGCAGGGGCAGCAAGGGCACGCCGCCGGCATAGGCACCGGCAATCCAGCCGGCCAACGGGAGGTTGATGCCCAGAAGCCTGACAGCGCTTTCTACTTCATGTTTTTGCATCGCCTCTTTCCTTAAAGGACGCAGCGGCAGTGGCTGCCCAAGACATTGATCGAGATCGAACAAGCGCTTTTCACCCTAAGCGTCCTGCACAAAACGCCGCAGGAGCGCCGCCAACTGTGGCGACGAGGCAGCCAGTACATCGTCTGGGGTCCGGGCGTTTTCGCAGGCGCGGATCAATGCATCTGTCTCGGCATTCGATGCCTTGCCGCGGAGGAGGAAAAGCAGCACGGCCAGCAGCGCCTGTGCCCGGCTTTGCATGCGCTCGATTTCCGCCAAGCGCCCGGACAGCTCCTGGCGATCTGCCCATGCCTCAATGCTGTCTCGGGCTGACGCGCGTTGGCTGTCATAGCCCAGTGTCCGGTCGCGGATGTATTTGGACAAGTGCCTGTAGCCAGCCAGCGCAGCCGCTTCCTCGAGCCTGCGCCGGTCTTCCTCCGAATACCAAACGGGTATTGCTTTACCGTGGTTCATGCTGGTACCACCTATAAGAATTCCTATAGCCGTAAACCTAGGAAAAATGCGGGGTCTGGACCATTTCCTATAGAAATTTCTATAGCTGTTGGCGGCGATGTATGGCCTGAAAATCCATATACAGCCTGGGTTTCGCCTCCCGCAGGGAGGTGCGTATTGTGTATTGAGATTTCGGGCCTGTTAAGGACCGGAATCTCTTGGGGTTAAGGGCGTGGAAACCATCGAGCCCGAAGGGCGTATGTGTGAAGAGGACAAAAAGAGGACAGAAAGTGGACAAATAGAGGACAAAAAGCGGACAAATAGAGGACAAAAAGTGGACCGAAGGAGGACAAAAATCGGACATAACAACATTCGCAATATGAGTATTAGCACAAAGATATTGCACGCGGGTACAGTGCGTCAGCTACGGAAAAACTCCGATGAATCAAAGCGTAAAACTTGCAATAAGACAGCTAGAGCCTATGTCCAAGGCGGCACAACTGCGCCAGTGGATGCCGGAGATAGAAGAAAAGCTGGCGTCGGGTGTGAAGTTGGTTGCCATTCATCAAAAACTCATTGCAATAGGTTTTGACCTGCCGTTCGAGACGCTCAAGAAGTATTTGTATCGCTATCGGCAAAAATCCTGCGCAGCTCACGTGGCAGATGCTGCAGTGAAAAAGGCATGTGCTTCAACGGATTTATTTAAGAAAAATCCCTCCGCAGAGTTTAATTTTCACCCGTCCGGTGAAAATAATGCGCGTCCGTCATTATCGATACAGGAAATTGGCCGTCTGATGCACCCGGATCCCGTACAGCAAGCGGAAAAGCTGGCGCGTTATGAGAGAGTCGCCCGGCAGCAGCGAAGGAGTAAGACATGAAGGTGGCCGTGATCAATTTCAGCGGAAATCCGGGGAAGACGACCATCGTCGATAACCTTCTGGCTCCGCGCATATCGGCGCCAAAATTCCGTGTGGAAACGATCAACGCGGGGTCGGTGGACGAAAAGGGCACGGAGCTTCTCAAGGGTAAGGACTTTGGCGAGTTGCAGGAAGATTTGATGCTGCTGGAGTCGGCAATAGTTGATGTTGGTGCTTCCAATGTCGAGGAATTCGTCAAGCAGATGGGCCAGTTCGACGGTTCGCATGAGGAATTTGATTGCTTCGTCGTGCCTGTTGTGAGTGAAAAGAAGCAGCAGATAGATACCATCAATACGATAGAGACGCTTGCCGGACTGGGCGTGCCCGCCAGCAAAATACAGGTGGTGTTCAATAAGGTCGAACTGGAAGATGCAAGCGACGTCTCACGTATGTTCAGCACAATATTCGGGCTGCATGCTGAAACGAAAAGCTTTACGCTGAGGCCTGATGCAGTGATATTCAGAAATGAAATATTCGAGCGCCTGCATATCCTTAAAAAAAATGTTTCAGAAATCGTCGATGATGCGACAGATTATCGCGCCATGCTGCGTGAAGCAAGAGACGATGATGCCAAGGTGCACGCCATCAGCATGATATCTGCCCAACGCCTGGCGAAGTCGGCGCATAAAAATCTTGACGATGTTTATCGGACGCTATTCAAATAGGATGCCCGATGGGCAGCACAAACGTTTCCACCGCTCGTGAAGCCTTGATGGCTGAACTGCTGCAAGATGCCGACCTCTTGGTGCGGCGTTTCGAACAGGTTGATAAATCCATCGCCGAGAGAATTGAAAAGGCGTCGGGCGATGCTGCCGGAAAAGCATTTTTGGCCTTCAAGCTCAATTTTGAATCGGCAGTTGAAAAGGACGTCGACAAATTATTGCAGGCCGGACGGTACGCGGCAGCGCAAATCGGAAATCAGCTCAACACGCAATCGGTGCAGCTGGCTGTCATGCATGAGGCCTTTGAGCGCAGGGCGTATAGGCTCATGGCGCTGCTGATGGGTACCGCGTTTGCGGCGGGTGCGCTGGGGGGCGTCATCGGGGCCAAGCTGGCAGGCGCCTGACGGTCATTGCCGCACCGTAGTGGTGTATGTCAGTGCTTGCTAAGGTGGATGGCTTCGTTGAAAGAGCGAAAAATTCGTCGAATTGATTAATTAGCACAGCTTCATGCGCCAATGTCAAACCAAACTGTGGAATATCGTGATGACTTCCTCAATTTCCAGAATATATCAGATCACGCCGGAGCCTGTCGGCGCTCCAAGTTTTGAAAAATTTATTGCTGAATTGAATGAGACTTTGGATTCCGGTATCAAGCTGGTGCAACTTCGCGCGAAGAAATTAAACCGGCGAGAACACTTGGCTGTCGCTGATTTGGCGCTGGTGGCTTGCCGAAAACATGGCGCACTGCTTATTTTCAATGGCTCGGTTGAAATGGCACTGGAGGCGCGCTGTGACGGTGTGCATTTGACCAGTGAGGCGCTGATGGCATGCCAGCAACGGCCAGCATTGGCAGGCTTCCTGGTTTCAGCGGCTTGTCATAGCGAAGAGCAGGTGGCACATGCCGAAAGAATCGGCGCTGACTTCATTGTAGTGTCGCCCGTTTTCGCGACGAAGACACACCCGGAAGCTGTGCCGATAGGATGGCAACGCTTTTCCGACTTGGCCGCTGGCACAAAAATTCCTGTCTTCGCGCTGGGAGGAATGAGAACCGAAATACTGGAAGATGCGAAGAAGCACGGGGCTTGGGGTATTGCAGCTATATCTGCGACCTGGTGCAGCAAAGCTTCAAAAGAATAAGTTTCTGCTGAAAAATAGTTCCTTGATCAGCATCGATTTTCTACTGCACCCACATTTGATCTTCATATTTTCCACATGACTTTCCACCGTTCGAGGAGAAATGGAAAGAGCGATGCCTACATCTTTGATGGTGGCGCCCGTTATAAGAAGCCGTGCCACGTCCCTTTCGCGCGAGGTCATTCTTTCTGCCAAGGTTTCCTGTTCACTGCGCGATGTTTTGGCACATCGGTTTGGGGGCGGTATCCGATATTTGTCTGCCTCGGAAATGAGATGTTTTGCAGCCTGTAGAAAGTATTCGCAAAAAGCTTCAAGTTCGTCGAGATGATTCAAGTAGAAGTTGATCGCTGCTCTGTCCGCTGTCGATGAGTAGAACAAGAAGTATTCACAGAATTCTTCTTGGCGATTGATGACGGAAAAACAATTTCCATGGTCGAAGTATTTGCGTTGATCGGCAAGCTGATGAACGTATCTATCGCGCAATTCATGGGGATAGGATTCTATCTTATTCTCAAGAAATGAATATCGTTCGTTCTTTTGGAAATATTGCGGTGTGTATGCGCCGACGATATAGCGTGCCTTGTGGAAAGTGTGCTCGAATGCTGCGGCATCGGTCCATAATTCACACCGGCTACCATCTTTGAAAACGCGAGAGTAGGAGAAAGCATTCAGGCCTGATTTGTTGAAAAAAGGCCGGCATATGTCGAGAGTGTGGAGTGAGAGAGATGCGTTAGCCATCGTCGTCAACCTTTTGCAATAGCCACGGATGGAATCTTTAAAAATCGCGAGTCAGTCTAGCCAAACTTGCGAAGGTCATCAAATATCCACCTTTACATTAGTGGAAATAGTGAACTACTTTCTCGGATGTCACGAATTTTTATCAGACCAACCCATGAGATGGATGATTGAAATTGGGTCGAATTTTCCGGTGGTGACACGGGAAATTACCTGGATTTGATCTGGGGATGCGTTAATGCAATTGAATCGAGCTTAAATAGGGAGGGGAGTTGATTCCCCTCCAGCTATTTAAGGTCAAGATTTCAGTTGCTTCATACCTTCGGCGAGCATCCATAAGGCCCGATTGATCTTTACATTCTGGCCAATGCCTTGTACTGGCCGTGTGTGTTGGGCGCGGCCGGTTGCAGTGCGGCCATGCAGGCCGCCACGAATCAAGTTTTCTTGCACGCGGTTATAGGCACTCCACAGGTCGTTTCGGTCGTCCTCGAGGCGTCTGGCGGCCAATACCTGCGCGGGTGTGATGGGCGCGGGGTGGGTCACATCTTCATACTTGAGAGAAAGCGCAGCCTGGGCCAACACCTTGGCTTCGGCGGAGGTCAAAGTGATGGCGCGCATGGCATCGCGGTGCTCGCACACCCGATTGAAACCGCTCAACACGGTATACGCGCCTTCGAGAACATGGCCGATCACATCGCCCTTGTGGGGAATGCGAATATCGTCCACCACGTCGCCGCAAACTAGCCCGTTGTTGCAGACGAAGCGGAACATCCCCGCAAGCATCTGGTAGCTGCTGGTGCCATCGTGCGAGTTGAGCAGGATGATCTCATTGGCTTCAGCATCATTGACCTGCGCGGCATGGCGCAGCCGCACCATATGCTTGGTGTGTTCACGCTTGCCTTCGTCACGCACGCGGGTCTGGCACACCATGAAGGGGTCAAAACCTTCCTTGCGCAGCTCGGAAAGGATTGCGCCGGTGGCAATGTAGCTATAGCGCTCGGATCGGCTGCTGTGCTTTTCCTGCGCAAAGATGGAGGGCGCTACCTCACGGATTTGCACATCAGACAGCGGTAGGTCGCTGCGCAGAGCAGGGGAGTGAGAAGCGAAGCGGGATGCGAGTTGCATTTTCTTTCTCCAAGGTTGGCTGTGGTTCCAAGGCCTACCGGATTCCAAGATTCGGAGCCCGTTGTGGCTTTGGTTGATTCGGCGCAGCGACCTGGGCCGGTCCTGTTGCCGCCGTCTTTCCTGAGTTCATCGCCCGCGGAAACCGAAGCCAGCGGGGACGGGCCGTCAAGGAGGCAAGCGCAGGGTTGGTGCGGCCCGCAGCCGCAGGCGAGGACTCGGCCCTGCGCGCCTTGACGGCCAGGTACCGCTGGCTACGGTCGCGGACAAGGCGATGAACTTGGGAAAGACGGCCAGCGGCCTACAGTCCAGGGCGTTGCGCCGAATCAACGCCGCGCGGCGAGCGCCTTTCGCGTGCGCAGACACGCCTGGCTGGATTGGCTTGGCCGATCAGGCGCAGCCTGGTCGGCGGTATCGCAGGGGCGCCAAGCAAAGCGCGGCGGGGATGGCCTGCAAGGCGATCCCCTGGAGGCAAGCGCAGCGCGCAGGCCGGCACCGCCGGCCGAAGGCATCAGGGATCAAAGCCGAATGGCCGCGACGCGCAACGCGGCGTGGGGCGCAGCCCGCGAGCCCGCCGGCGGCACGCCGGGATGCACAATGGCACAACATCCGGAGAAAGCCGCAATGAATAACTTTGCAGATCAGGACAGGAAACAGGCCGAGTGGGCAGAACGAGCGTACCGAGCGCAAGCAGCGGCCGCGCAGGCGATAGAGCGCCTGCTGGACCTGGCTGAGACGCGCGACAGCGGTCAGATCCGAACGGTGGCGCACTTCATTGCAGCCACTTTCGATGGTCAGACGTTCCCGTTCGACCTATTCGACTTGCGCACAGTCGATGTGGACATCAGCGATGACATGCTGCTGTGCCTGGATGCGCTGCGCTGGGGCAAGGCCGATCTCTTCAAGCTGGTGCCGAACGGCGAGCAGCGCATCCTCGCCATCTGCAAGGACTGGGGCTTCGAGTGGCCCGATCGCTGAATCGAAAAGCGAGTGCGGGCCATGAGGCAGGCGTGCAGATCAAGCGTTCGCCCAGGTACCGTAGACACCACGTATGGCCAGCGGACTAGCTGCGAAACCCGCATGCGGCCCATGCGCTGATAACAGCAGCGACATTGCGCGGTGAGCAACGCATACCAGTGCCTGGCCGAGATATGGTTCGGGCAAGCCAAGTGCATTACGGATTTTTCATCGCAGCGCTGAAGGCTTCTGCGGACGCAGGCCATTTGAGCCCATCGCGCTCAGCTGCCTCGCGCAACGTGGTGCGTCCTAATGCTCCGCAGAGGTTTGCCACCTCCTTGAACGTGGCTGCCGTGTAGATCACCACGGAGCCGCGTTCGACGCGATAGCCGCGGCCAGATGCAGAATCCGTGAGACCAAAGCCACGCAGCGATGCAGCCACAAACAGACTGACGTCTGCAGAGTGGATATCTCGGTTCATGGAATATTTCTCTAAAAGCTTTGCGGTCGGTATGTCCAAATCGCTTGGACAAGCTTTCACAGCCTGGTGCATCGTTTGGAGTACTGCATTCATCGACAGGCCAGTGGGCACCGCCAAGGGCTGGCTGGAGGCTGCTTAAGCTGGCCCAGCGTCAATAACTTCGCTGGGCGCAAGCCGAAGCAATGCCGATGCTTCTTTGACCGTGCCGGCCAGCCATTGATCGATATCGGTCATGTCTATGGGGATGACGCTGCGCTTGTCCTGCTGGTCCGCTGGCAGCTTGGGGTCGGGCTTGTGCATGCGGTTCATCAGCGGGTGCGCATCGGCATTGAGGGTCAGCATGGTGTAGCTCTCGTGCACCTCGCCGGTGGCCCGGTCCACCCAGGTGTTCCACAGGCCTGCCAGGCCCCAGGGCAAGCCATCTGCGCGCCGAAACCGCCACCAGACGTTCTTGCCGCTTTCCCAGTTGGGCTCGTCGAAGTCGGCCGCTGGGATGATGCAGCGCTGTCCCCTGGCCCAGGCGTCCTTGTAGCTGGCTTTGCTGGCGATCTCTTCCGAGCGCGCGTTATTGGTGCTGTATTTGAGCTTGGACTCCTTGGACCAGGGCGGAATCAGCGCCCACTGTCCCACGGCCAATTCACGGCTGTAGCCCACATCATCCACGGCGCGTCGAATGAAAGGGCCGGGGGTGCGCGGGTGCACCATCCCCGGCCACGTACGTTCGCGCGTATCGACGCGGAAATGCAGCGACACATCAATCGGGCCGGGAGGTCGGTAAACATTGCACATGGTTCGATCGTAAATAGTTTGGGCACACGTATACTGTACGAATGTACAGCGTTATTGCATTTAGCGGTCAACCCATCCCCTGGATGGCATCTCCCATGGCATTGCCATTGGCAGATTGCTCGGTGCGCGCTGGCTTTCCCTCTCCCGCGGAAGACTTTAGCGGCAGACGCCTGGACCTGTCGGAAATTCTGGTGGAGCACCCCCAGGCCACCTATTTGCTGCGCGTGGCTGGCCCCTCGATGACTGAGTATGGGATCGACGATGGCGATTTGATTGTGGTGGATCGCGCGCTCACTGCGCGCCATGGCTGCATCGTGGTGGCGATTTTGGACAGTGAATTCACGGTGAAGCTGCTGCACCAGGTCAATGGCATGTTTCGCCTCAAGGCGGGCAACCGCACCTATCCCGACATCGTTCCACGCGACGGCCAGACACTGGAAATCTGGGGTGTGGTAACGGCCTGCGTGAAACGCTTTTCCCGGTAATCATGTTTGCGCTGATCGACGGCAACAATTTCTATGTGTCGTGCGAGCGCGCGTTTCGCCCTTCACTGCGCGGCCTGCCGGTGGTCGTGCTGTCCAACAACGATGGCTGTGCCATTGCCCGGTCGGACGATTATGTGGAATGCGGTTAACCGTCAACTAGGTGCCGTTTCAGCCTCATCGCGATGTGCTGAGCATATGAGCCCACTTCCCTGAGAGTCGCAGAAGCAAAGCTGCGTTGTCATGGCAGCTCTGAAAAATCAGGCCGTGCACCTGCTCTTTCGCATCGGAGTGTGCGCCGCGTCACATCCGTGCGGTCACTGGCTTGTCTAGTTCAGCGACATGCTGCTGAACCGGGATGCGCATGCCGCAAAGCGCCCAGAAGGCGGTGATGCCCAATAGCGAGGACAGCCACAGTGCGCCTAGACCCCACTGGGAGACGGCCATGCCAAAGAGAAACGGCGAGCCAGCCTGCAGAATACGCGCCGGCATCATCAGCCAGCCCTGACGCTGGCCATAGCCGTTCGCACCGAACACCTTAAGCGGAAGCGTACCTACGGCTATGGTCAGAATCCCATTCCCCAGCCCGTGCAGGATGGCAAATGCGCTGGCCGCAGGAGCTCCGGCCAGGCTCAGGCATAAGGCGGCCAAGGGATGGGCAAGGATCGCCAATTTGGCGGGCAGTAGGGGATGGGCATTTTTGAGAAATCCGTACTCCATCAAGCGTCCAGCCACCTGGGCAGGCCCCACCAGCGCGGCGGCACCGATAGCTACCGCCGCGCCTGTGCTTTGCAGCAGCTGCGGCAGATGGGCCGCCATGGACGTGCTGATAAACCACGAGACCGAGAACACATAGGCCATCAGGTATGCCGTGCGCTTGCGCGGCCGCATTTTCCCGCCTGCGTCCTGCACTGCGGTCGGTCGGCGGTTGCTTGGCTCCTGGCCGGACACTTCTACAACCCGTGGCAGCAGCAGGTTGAGCGGGAATCCAAGCAGCAAGTGCAGCGCTGCCCAGGTCAAACAGGCTTCGCGCCATCCGAACTCATGCGCGAAATAGCTGGACAGCGGCCATCCAATGGTGCTGGCGAACCCCGCAAAGAGCGTGATGCCCGTGATGGCGCGTCGGGCGTCCTGACCATAGAGGCGCACAACCGTGGAAAAAGCTGCCTCGTACAGGCCGCTGCCCATGGCAATGCCCATGACGGCCCAAGCCAGAAACACCTGGCTTGCCTGGGTGGCCTGGCTCAAGATCGCCAGTCCAGCAGCAAACACCAAATTGCTTGCGATCAACACCGGACGGCCACCGAAACGGTCAATGAGCTGGCCGGCCACCGGCCCGGTGGCCGCGGAGACCAGCAGTGCCACCGAGAAAGCGGCGAACACGGTGGAGTACGCGATGCCAACGGCCCGGCTGATCGGTTCGGCCAGAACCGCGGGAAGATAGTACGACGATGCCCATGACAAGGTTTGGGCCACGCCCAGCATGACAGTGGTCCGTGTGCGGCTCTGCATCGTCGTAGGGCCTAGATGATGCGCTGGTTGACCCGCTGGGACAGCGCCTCTGCGCTTTCACGGCGCTCGCTATAGCGGTCCACCAGGTAGTCCGCGCAGTCGCGGGTCAAGAGCGTAAATTTGACCAGCTCTTCCATCACGTCCACCACCCGTTCGTAATAGGCGGATGGCTTCATCCGGCCTGCTTCATCGAACTCCGCAAAGGCCTTGGCCACGGACGACTGGTTAGGGATAGTGAGCATGCGCATCCAGCGTCCCAACACGCGCATCTGGTTGACGGCATTGAAGGACTGTGAACCTCCTGAGACCTGCATCACGGCCAGGGTCTTGCCCTGGGTTGGCCGCACAGCGCCTGTGGACAGGGGAATCCAGTCGATCTGGGCCTTCAGGATGCCGGTCATGGCGCCATGGCGCTCCGGCGAGGTCCAGACCATGCCTTCTGCCCAGAGCGCCAATTCACGCAGCTCCTGCACCTTGGGGTGATTGTCCGGTGCATCGTCGGGCAGCGGCACTCCGCGCGGGTCAAAAATCCGGGGTTCAGCCCCCATGCTGCGCAGCAGTCGGGCCGCTTCCTCGGTCAGCAGCCGGCTATAAGAGCGCTCTCGGGCCGACCCATAAAGCAGCAAGATGCGAGGGGGATGTGCAGCGCGCTGCTGCGGCAGCAGCCGCGCCAGGTCCGGCACTTCGAACGATTGAATATCCAGGTTGGGGAGATCAGTGCTTTGCAACACGTTGTCCTTTCGCGTCGATGACGGCTTCGCCGTCTTCCTTGGAGAGTGCGCCCTGTTGGGGCCGAGGCAGGATGTCCAGCACGGCCTCGGAAGGGCGGCACAGGCGGGTGCCGAGCGGCGTCACCACGATGGGGCGATTGATCAGGATCGGATGCTCGAGCATGAAGTCGATCAACTGCTGGTCGGTCCACTTCTGGTCGGCCAAGCCCAGTTCATCAAAAGGCGTGTCCTTTTGCCTCAGAAGATCGCGCACGGGAATTGCCAGCGCGGCCAGCAAACGCTCCAGCGTAGTCCGGTCGGGTGGCGTGTTGAGATACTCAATGACGCAAGGCTCTTCGCCGCTGTTGCGGATCAAGGCCAGCACGTTGCGGGACGTGCCGCAGGCAGGGTTGTGGTAGATGGTGATGGTGTTCATGGCAGGTCCAAAACAGAGGGGCGCTTCAGGCAAAAAGGCTCAGGCGCAATGCCAGGGCCGCGAGGGTGGCCAGCAAGACGGGGACGGTCAACACCGCACCGACCTTGAAGTAGTAGCCCCAGCCAATCGTCATGCCCTTCTTGGCCAGCACATGCAGCCACAGCAGTGTGGCCAGGCTGCCGATCGGGGTGATCTTGGGACCCAGGTCACAGCCGATCACATTGGCATAGACCATGGTTTCCTTGACGATGCCACTGGCATTGGAGGCATCGATGGACAAAGCGCCCACCAGCACGGTCGGCATGTTGTTCATCACGGACGACAGTAAGGCAGACAGCAGGCCGGTGCCCATGGCCGCGCCCCATATGCCGCCCTGCGCAAAACGATCCAGCAATGCTGCCAGGTAGTCCGTCAGGCCCGCATTGCGCAGACCGTAGACCACCAGGTACATGCCCAGGGAAAAAACCACGATTTGCCAGGGAGCGCCGTGCAACACCTTCTTGGTGCTGATAACAGCCCCCCGGCCAGCCACCACCAGCAGAATGGCCGCGCCCACCGCCGCGACGGCGCTGACCGGCACGCCCAGGGGCTCCAGGCCAAAGAAGCCAACCAGCAGCAGGACCAGCACCACCCAGCCCGCACGGAAAGTGGCCGGGTCCTTGATGGCATCGGCGGGGCGTTTGAGCTTGCCAAGGTCGTAGGCCGCAGGAATGTCACGGCGGAAGAACAGCAGCAGCATGGCCAAGCTGGCAAGCACGGAGGCAATGTTGACCGGAACCATGACCGAGGCGTACTCGTTGAAGCCGATATCGAAGTAATCAGCCGAAACGATATTGACCAGATTGGACACGATCAGCGGTAGGCTAGCCGTGTCGGCGATGAAACCTGCCGCCATGACAAAGGCCAGAGTAGCTGCTGGCGAGAAGCCCAGAGCCACCAGCATTGCCATCACGATGGGCGTGAGAATCAGGGCGGCCCCATCGTTGGCGAACAAGGCAGACACGGCCGCGCCCAGCAGCACGATGAGGGCAAAGAGCTTGGTGCCGCGTCCGCCGCCCCAGCGCGCAAAGTGCAGTGCGGCCCATTCAAAGAACCCCGCCTCATCGAGCAGCAAGCTGATGATGATCACCGCGACAAAGGTGGCGGTGGCATTCCACACGATATTCCAGACCACCGGAATGTCCGTCAGATGCACGACCCCCAGCAGCAGCGCAATGGCCGCGCCCAGTGAAGCGCTCCAGCCGATGCCTAGGTTACGGGGTTGCCAGATAACCAAAACCAGGGTGAAAACAAAGATCAGGGCAGCCGTGAGCATGGTGCGAGAGTGCAATGGGTGAGAGGCATGCGTTCGTGGACGAAGGCGCAGGAAGTCAGGAGGCGGACATTTCGCGCGCCGTGCCTTGCAAGCGTGCCTTGTCCAGCTTGTCGGCGGGCAGGTTGACCATCAGCTCCAGGCGGCGACGCATCATGTGCATGGTTTGGCGGAAGGCTTCCAGCTTGGTGTCTTCAGGCGCATCGCCTGCGGAAGGGTCCGGGTAGCCCCAGTGCGCCGTGGCTGGGTGCCCCGGCCAGATCGGGCAGACCTCGCCCGCAGCGTTGTCGCAGACGGTGATGATCAGATCCATATGGGGTGCTTCGGGCGCGGCGAACTCGTCCCAGGTCTTGCTGCGCAGGCCTTCCACCGACACGCCGGCGCGCTGCAGCACCTGCAGGCCCAGCGGGTTGGGCTGCTGATTGGCGCGTGGGCTGCTGCCGGCCGAATAGGCCTTGAAGCGGCCCCGGCCTATGTCGTTGAGCAGGGCTTCTGCCAGGATGCTGCGCGCCGAGTTGTGGGTGCACAGGAACAGGACATTCAAGGGGGCAGTGGTATCAGTCATAAGTTTTAGCAGCAGGACTTGAGGACGAATGGTGCGAGGCGCGCAGACGGTCACCGCTGCGGCACGCGAGGAAAGGCACAAGGCAAGCGGTGGCGCTCGCCTGATAGATCAGCAGGTGCAGGCGGCGGCGTCCGCAGGTGTGCAAACAGCGCCCTGGCAGCAGTTCTCGGTGAGATAGGCCAGCAGTTCATTCATCGTTGGAAAGGCTGCGCGGTAAAGCACGTTGCGTCCTTGGCGCTCTTGGCTGACCAGTTCGGCATGGGACAGCTCCTTCAAGTGGAAAGACAGCGCGTTGGGTGCAATGCCCAGCTGCTCGGCGAGAGCGCTGGGAGTGAGGCCCTGCGGTCCCGCCACCACCAAGGCACGGAACACACGCAGGCGAGCTTCATGGGCCAAGGCCGAGAGGGAACGGATAATCTGAGCTTCTTGCATTGCTCAATAATACATCATCTATTGAATAGTTGAAGTATTTTTTGATCGGAGAGTTCGAACGGCTTGCTGGGCAATGACGAGGACCGTTGATCTAGTTACCTGAACAAGGCGTCAATTTAGTACAGATAACGCACTGGCTATCGGGGGTTGTCGGGGGTTATCCCGGTAATCTCAAAGCCGCTGCTAAATTCAGGTCGATCAATGAGCGCCCAACATAACGGCTTTCCCCAGAACTGCAGGGATGGTGTCAACGGGTCTTAGCAGAACCTGAAGCCGCCTTGCTGTTGCGAGCCAGGAACGCATCTAGCACAGCGATTTCCTTTTTCTGCGCCGAAATGATGTCCTTTGCCATCTTCAGCATTTGCGGATCTTTGCCATCGCGCAACAGGCTCTTGGCCATGTCGATCGCGCCTTGGTGGTGAATGCGCATCATCTGCGCGAAATCCACATCGGCATTGCCCGTCATCGGCACAGCGGCCATTTTCTCGTTGTTCTCCTTCATCATGGACTTCATGTTCATCTTTGCATCTGATGCAGAGTGATCCATCCCGTCTGCCTTAGAACCTGAGGATGGCCCTGGCTGGGCATGCAGCGCAAAAGGAGAAGCAACCGCAGCCACAAGAAGTGCTGCAACGACCGAGTGTTTCTGGATCAGGAATGGTTTTTTCATGAAGTTCTCCTGTTGTTCACGGGACGCTCAGTGGGCCGATGTCATGGCGGCGCACTCATCGGCGCATTGGTAGCAAGCCTCGGCGCAGGCCTTGCAATGCTGCGCGTCGTGCTTGGCACATTCATCGCCACACGCCTTGCAGACCTTGGCGCACAGGGTGCAGATGGCATGCGCGTGTTCGCTCTTGCGGGCCATCGCGTTGGCGGCCAGGCTACAAATAGCCGCGCAATCCACATCAAGTGCGATGCAACGCGCCATCATCTTGACGTCAACTTCCTGGAGACAGGCGGCAAAGCATTGATTGCAGGCCGTGGCGCAAGCAATGCAGGCTTGAATACAGGCTTGGTTAGGTGTTTCGTTAAGCTCCATACGAAGCGCCTTAGGTAGTTGGAGGGGGTGCTGATAGAACAAAAATCCTGCGCTTTTGCATTGCCAGGAACGGCCATCTTCCGTGCCTGCACGCGGTATGCGCTGTAGGCACGCACCGACGATTGACCACTCGACGGCGCGTATTGCGCGGTTAAGGTGTCGAGCATTACGCAGAGATTTCAGAACCGTAATCGCAAGGTCACCTTCAGGTCTGGCATGGCTTCTAGACCTGATTCCTTGGCACAAAACCTAAGGCTGCGATTCTGCAAGCCCTAGTCGAGCTCGCGTCCGATCACATCACCCCAACTGTCAAAGCTCAAGAAGGCCGACATGCCACACGACCCCAACGGCTGAAAGCCGCCGTGTTCACTTGGCTTAAGCGTTGACGGCATCACTGTGGTTCGCAATACCTTCGGCGCTGGCTCATCCCAGCACTGGGACCATAGCGCCTTGGGTTGAGGACCCTGCGCCATCACCTGACGCCGTGCTGCCTCGAAGGCCTGCCATCGTGCAGAACCAGGCTATATCGGGCTATGGACAAGGAAGTCGTCATCGCCCATGTCAGGCCTAGAATGATATTGCCCCCGTATTCCCGGTCCCGCCCTATTCGCAATATAGCGCTTGGTCTGTCGATGCGGCTTGCTGCCGCCTGAACTCCCGAGGCGAGCGCATTTTCAGCGATGAGTGCGGATGCACTTCGTTGAAGTGCTCGAAGGCCAGCGGCAGCTGCTCCAGCACGGTCCTTGCGTCACGCCGGTCCATGCGTGCCACGTAGTCGCGTTTGAAGGTGTTCACGAAGCTCTCGGCCATGCCGTTGCTCTGGGGGCTGCAGACGGGAGTGTTGATGGGCAGTACAGCGAGTAATCTCATGGATTTCTTTCCAAGGCTGAGGGAAGTACGTCGCTTGTTGAGGAGTCTTGCGCGGCAGCCGGCTTGAACGGTCCAGTGGGTTTTTCTGCGGGGTGCGGTTTAGTCCACCGGTGCATCAGGTACCACGCGGCAGGCATCACCAGCATGCTGAGCAGGGGCGCGGTCACCATGCCGCCCACCATCGGCGCCGCGATGCGCGTCATCACCTCCGAGCCCGTGCCGCTCCCCCACAGAATGGGCAGCAAGCCAGCCATGACGACAGCGACCGTCATCGCCTTCGGCCGCACGCGCAGCACCGCGCCTTCACGGATGGCGGCGAGAAGCGTTTCTTCACTCATGGGCTCGCCAGCCGCAAGGCGCCTTGCAAGAGCGTTTTTCAGATAAACCAGCATCACCACGCCGAATTCCGCCGCGACGCCAGCCAGCGCGATGAAGCCGACCGCCGTGGCCACCGAAACGGAATGCCCCATGGCCCAGACCAGCCAGAAACCGCCAATCAGCGAGAACGGCACGGCCGCCATTACCAGCGCCGCATCGCCGAACGACCGGAGCAACAAGTACAGCAGCACGAAGATGAGCGCCAGGGTGACGGGGATGACCAGCTTGAGCCTCGCTGTCGCCCGCTCCAGGTACTCGAACTGCCCTGACCAGGACACGGCGTAGCCTGCGGGCATTGCCACCGTGCTGACCACCGCGGCCTGCATGTCGTTGACCACCGAACGCAGGTCACGCCCGCGCACGTCGACGTAAATCCAGCCCGACAGGCGGGCGTTTTCACTGCGCAGCATGGGTGGACCGTCGGTAATGGTGATTTTGGCGACATCCTGCAGCAACAGTTGGGCGCCCTTGTCCGTGACGAAGGGCAGTTCTCGCAGGCGCTGCAGCGAGTCGCGAATCTCGCGCGGGTAGCGGATGTTGATGGGGTAACGCTCACGCCCCAGGATGACTTCGCCGACGTTGTCGCCACCGACCGCCGTGGAGACGATGGCTTGCACGTCTGCCACCGACAGGCCGTAGCGCGCGGCGGCTTGCCGGTCTACATCAACATCGATGTAGCGGCCACCGGTCAGCCGCTCCGCCAACGCGGATGAGACCCCTGGCACGTTTTTGACAGCGGCTTCAATCTGCATGCTCAGCCGGTCGATGGTGGCGAGGTCCGCGCCGGCGACCTTGATACCGACCGGGCTCTTGATACCGGTGGCCAGCATGTCGATGCGGTTGCGGATGGGCGGCACCCAGACATTGGTCAGGCCCGGGACCTTCACCGCGCGGTCCAACGCCTCGACCAGCTTGTCAGGCGTCATTCCGGCGCGCCATTGCTCGCGTGGTTTGAACTGGATGGTGGTCTCGAACATCTCCAGCGGCGCCGGGTCGGTAGCCGTATCGGCACGCCCGGCCTTGCCGAAAACGCGTGCAACTTCCGGCACGGTCTTAATGAGCCTATCCGTCTGCTGCAGCAGCATGGAAGCCTTGGCGACGGAAAGGCCCGGCAGAGCCGATGGCATGTACAGCAGGTCGCCTTCGTCCAGCGCGGGCATGAACTCTGCGCCCAGGCGCAGCACGGGGATGGCCGTGAGCGCCAACAGCACGGCGGCCACCACCAGAGTCGCCTTGGGAAACCGCAGCACTGCCTCCAGCAAGGGCCGGTAGGCCGTCATCAGGAAGCGGTTCACCGGGTTGTCGGCTTCGTGCGGGATGCGCCCTCGAATGAGGTAGCCCATCAGCACCGGCACCAGGGTCACCGACAGCCCGGCTGCGGCCGCCATCGCATAGGTCTTGGTGAATGCCAGGGGAGAGAACAGCCGGCCCTCCTGCGCTTCAAGCGAGAACACCGGCACGAACGATAACGCGATGATGAGTAGCGAGAAAAACAGTGCCGGCCCGACCTCGACAGATGCCGTCCCGACCAGTTGCCACCGCTCCTGCGTGGTCGGACGTCTGCCGTGCTGCACCTCGAACGCTTCGAGATGCTTGTGCACGTTCTCCACCATCACGATGGCACCATCCACCATGGCCCCGATACTGATCGCGATGCCGCCGAGCGACATGATGTTGGCATTGACGCCTTGCCAATGCATCACGATGAACGCCGTCAACACGCCAATGGGAAGAGCAACCACGGCCACCAGCGCCGAGCGCAAATGGAACAGGAAAATGGCGCAGACCAGCGCCACGACCAGGAACTCTTCCAGCAGCTTGGTGCGCAGGTTGTCGACGGCGCGGTCGA
>Ga0308165_1000383_pt1 | contig 88019 bp, 72 predicted proteins | sample PhyWR2_FD_201032 | JGI IMG/M metagenome (GOLD analysis project Ga0308165, IMG submission 201032) | Phyllosphere microbial communities from UC Gill Tract Community Farm, Albany, California, United States - DLSLW.R2 | ecosystem: Host-associated > Plants > Phyllosphere > Unclassified | place: USA... | reverse complement strand
CAAGGAGATGAAGGCGCTAGTATTGAATTTGATAATGTATTGTTGGTTGATAACGGTGGTGCAATTACTGTAGGTGCTCCTGCAGTTAAAGGTGCTAAAGTTTCAGCTAAGATCGTATCTCATTTAAAAGGTGATAAAGTAATCGTTTTCCACAAAAAACGTAGAAAAGGTTACAAAAAGAAAAACGGTCACCGCCAGTTTTTCACTAAGATTCAGATCTCTGACATCACGTTATAATTAATTGTTAACCCAATAATCCGCTTTTTGGCGGGTTACAAAATATAAAATCATGGCACACAAAAAAGGAGCCGGTAGTTCGAAAAACGGACGTGAATCGCATAGTAAGCGTTTAGGTATTAAAGTTTTCGGTGGTCAGTTAGCTATCGCAGGAAACATTTTAGTACGTCAACGTGGTACAAAACACCATCCTGATAAAGGCGTGGGTATTGGTAAAGACCATACTTTATTCGCTTTAGTTGATGGTACTGTTGTTTTCAAAAAGAAACAAGATAACAAATCATACGTTTCTATTCTTCCTATCACTGATGCGGAGATCGAAGCAGCAATCGCTAAACCAGCTGCTAAAAAAGCAACTGCAAAGAAAGAAGTTGTAGCTGAAGTTGAAGCAGCACCTGCTAAAAAAGCACCTGCAAAAAAAGCAGCTAAAAAAGACGAATCTACTGAAGAAGCTGCAGCTGCAGAATAATTAGTACGAAACTGATATAGAAAAGTCCTGATGAAAATCAGGACTTTTTTTCGTTTATACCTTTTGTTATTCGGTTAACTGTTTAAATTGGTTAACTGGTCAATTGGACATTCGTTCACTGGTTCATCAGTTCAGTAGTCAATATTCAAATCCAACTGAAAATTGTGAACTGAAAACTGAAAACTGTTCCATTTCATCGCTTAGCTGACTTCTGACTTCCGACTCCGGACTCCCGACTAAATTGTTAAACCCTGTTAAATAACAAAAATTAACATTTCAGGCCTTTAGATTTGGGTATTGATTTTAAAATAAATCCCCATGAATCTGAAGAAAATATCCTTATTAATTCCATTACTTATTTCCGGCCGGTTATTGCATGCACAAGATGTAGAAGAAAACATGCGCATGGTAAAGCTATTTAAAGCTGATGGTATATCGAACGAATGGAACGAACCGCTTAATGAGTACAACGATGCTACCCGTTTGGCTTTTGCACTGGCTAATGATGATCAAAACCTGTACATCATTATCGAATCTTTAGATCCGCAAACTACATTTAGCGTGCTAAGAGGAGGTATTACCTTAAACATTAATACTACTGGCAAAAAGAAGGATGGAATGAAATTAACCTTTCCGCTGATGGAAAGACCACCTATGCCTAAAGATGTTAGCGGATCGCCAGATCATCAAATGCAGCAGCCTGATGTGGATAACGGGATGCTGCGCGATCCATCAATGATGAATAAAAGTATCCGTGTTTCAGGTTTCAAAAACATTGCTGATGGCGATTTACCTGCTGATAACCAGAGTGGGATTGAAACTGGTATGAGCATTCACCCCAATAAAGATCTGATTTATGAACTACGCATTCCACTGACGCAACTGGCGGTTAATTTAGATATGAAAAAGCCGCTGGTGTACAACATTAAAATTAACCAACCGAATAAAGCTCAAATGCATAGGGGAGGTAAGCCCGAAGGCGGTGGAAGAGCAGGCAGTTTTGCTGGCGGCGGTGGAAAAGGTATGGGCGGAATGGGCGGTGGCCGTGGTGGTATGGGTGGAGGAAGATCAGGAGGTGGTATGGGTGGTGGCCGTAGTCAAAGACCTCAGGAAGGCGGAGAATCTGCTGGTAAATCAGCTGATTTTTGGATTAAATATAAGTTGGTTAGGGCTTAGGTTTTTGCGGCGTCATTACAAGAAGGCTTTTTCAGTCGCCGAAGCAATCTTTATGCGGACACTTGGTTGTAGCGACCGTTGTAAGATTGCTTCGTCGTTCCTCCTCGCAATGACGATTTTTTGTGAGGTCTGTCTTTGGTAATGGGGGCGTACCAACTTAGAGAGGTCTAACCATAAAAATCTCTCTCCCGACCTAACATCGGGACTGCGCTTAAGTCGAAATGACGGTTTATCAAACCAAATTAAACTCTTTAATAATCCCTGGCCATTAATTGGTTGGTAAGTGTTAACAGGTTTGCTTTTCTTTCCCCGCTCACATTTATTTGTGCAAAAAGCGCCAGTGCTTTATCGCGGTAATGGTTCATGTGTTCTTTCGCAATTTGCTGTATATCCAGTGTATCGTAAACGGCCCTAACGGTTTCTACCTTTTCTTGCGCGTTAAACGCTTTAGAGGCAGTCCAGGTGTTTAAAGCAGCTTTGGTATCACCTTCTGCGAGTTCAAAGGCTTTTAACAGCAAGAAAGTCTTTTTATTCGCAATAATATCACCGCCAACCTGTTTGCCAAATTTTTCCGGATCGGCATATACATCTAAAATATCATCCTGCAGTTGAAAGGCAATGCCAATATTTTCGCCAAATTGCTCAATCAGATCGGCATCTTTTGCCGATGCACCGGCAATGATAGCGCCTAATTTTAGTGCACCGCCTAACAATACCGCTGTTTTGAGCCTGATCATGTTGATGTATTCTTCAATACTTACATCATCACGGCCTTCAAATTCCATATCCAGCTGCTGACCCTCACAAACGCCCTGAGCAGTAGCATTAAAAGTATCCAATACATCTTTAAGGAAAACCGGATTAACTTTAGCCAGGTTTTTATTGGCTTCGACCATCATCACATCGCCACTTAAAATGGCCACATTGGTACTCCATTTTTCGTGCACGGTAGCCTGTCCTCTGCGCAACGGTGCATTATCCATAATATCATCGTGTACGAGTGTAAAATTATGGAAAATTTCAATCGCCATCGCGGCATGCACAGATTCGTTGGCATCAGCACCAAACAATTCGGTGGCCATAAGTACCAATAGGGGCCTTACACGTTTGCCTCCAAGGTTAATGATGTAACTGATTGGATCGTAAAGCTGCTTCGGGTGATCTGGGAACTTTAAATTTTGTATTGCGGTATCTAAAATCTGCTGTAATTGTTCTGTAGTCTGCATGTTTTGTTTAAACACTGTGTTATGGGCACAAATGTCTTAATTTTTTAATCAGGAATTAGGGTAAAATCGATCTGGCGCTTAGAAAGGTCAACTTTTTTTACACGGATCATCACTTCATCACCCAGTTGGTATTTTTTCTTCTTTCTCTGGCCTACAATACAGTAGTTTTTCTCGTCGAGCACGTAAAAATCGTCAGATATATCACGCAAACGGATCATGCCTTCGCATTTATTCTCTTCAATTTCTACATACATACCCCATTCGGTAACTCCCGAAATAACGCCTTTGTATTCAGTGCCGATATTGTTTTCTAAATATTCGGCCTGTTTGTACTTAATAGAAGCCCTTTCGGCATCAGCAGCCCGTTTTTCCATCGCCGAAGAGTGTGCAGAAGCAACTTCGTAAAACTCCATATCGGCCGATTTACCACCATCCAGGTAGGTTTGTAGTAAGCGGTGTGCCATTACATCAGGGTAACGACGGATGGGCGAGGTAAAGTGGGTGTAATATTCGAAAGCCAGGCCATAATGACTGGTTTTTTTAGTGGTATAAATGGCTTTGGCCATTGAACGGATGGCCAGTGAGGTTAAAATGTTCTGCTCTTTTTTGCCTTCTACATCTGCCATTAAATGGTTTAGTGATTTGGCAATTTCCTTATCCGATTTGGTATTTATTTTATAGCCGAAACGGGAAGCAAAATTGGCAAAAGTATTCAGTGTTTCCATGTTTGGCGAATCGTGTACCCGGTAAACAAAAGTTAGTTTTTGTTTGCCCTTGCTCTTTTTGGCAATAAACTCGGCCACTTTACGGTTAGCTAAAAGCATGTAATCTTCAATCAGTTTATGGGCATCTTTACGCTCTTTTACGTAAACGCCTATAGGTTTGCCAGCCTCATCGAGTTTAAATTTAACTTCCGTACTTTCAAAGCTGATCGCACCGTTTTTAAACTTGCGGTCGCGCAGAATGTAAGCCAGCTCATTCAGTTTTAGTATTTCGGTGGCGTAATCGCCGGTTTTATTTTCAATTACCTCCTGGGCTTCTTCATAGCTGAATCTTCTATCCGAGTGGATTACCGTACGGCCATACCATTCGTTTTGGATGTTCGCTTGTTCATCGAGTTCAAAAACAGCGGCAAAGCAGAGTTTATCTTCGTGCGGACGAAGTGAGCATACGCCGTTACTTAAGCGCTCAGGGAGCATCGGAATTACACGATCGACCAGATAGACCGAGGTTGCGCGGCTGTAAGCCTCTTTATCGAGATCGGTGCCTTGAATTACATAATGCGAAACATCGGCAATGTGAACACCAATTTCGTGGTTTCCGTTGGGTAATTTTTGGTAAGAAATGGCATCATCAAAATCTTTGGCATCTGCCGGATCAATGGTAAAGGTTAACACCTTTCTAAAATCTTTGCGTTTGGCAATTTCTGCTGCCGGAATTTCTTCAGGAATGGCATTGGCTTCTCTTTCTACCTGCGGAGGAAATTCGAGCGGAAAACCATATTGCGCTAAGATGGCATTCATTTCGGTATTGTTTTCGCCCTGGTTGCCCAGTACGTGTTTCACAATACCTATTGGGTTTTTAGCACTTTCAGGCCAGTCGGATAGGGTAACTAAAACCCTTTGACCGCTTTTTGCACCATGTGTATCGGCCAGTGGTACAAAAATATCGTGCATCATTTTTTTATCGTCGGCAATTACGAAGGCAAAACGATCTGAAATTTTAATCACACCTGTAAAGTCTGATTTTGCCCTTTTAATGATTTCGACTACCTCGCCATCATTTTTACGGCCGCTCTTTTTTGCAAAAACATAAGCTTTTACAGTATCGCCGTGAAGGGCATTTTTAAGCTTGCGTGGAGCAACGAAAATATCTTTCTCAAACTCATCTTCGGGTACGATATAAGCCGAACCATCGGCAGTCATATCCACAGTTCCAATAATGAAGTTCTGTAATTCTTTAAGTTTAAATTTCCCTTTTTCGGGTTCTAAGAAAATACCGTTGTTTTTCCCTTCCTTTAATATCTCTAAAATCGTTTCTCTTGATTCCTGATCGTTTAGGTTCAATTTTGCTGAAACCTGTTTGTAATTGAGTAACTGATTATTGTTTTTTTCAAAAACATCACTAACCAATTGATTCAGAACCAATTTTATATTTGCCGATTTTTTCTTTGCCATACGCTAAACTGAATTTACCGAAGATACAGAAAAGATAGGGAAGTGGCGGGATTTGGGGCGTAAAATGTATTGTGTACTTGAGATGTGAGGCTTGAGATATGAGACTTGAGATGGAAGATGGGGGTGAGGTGAATCTCAAGATTACTGTTTGGTTAACTTAAGTTCAACATAGGTGATGTTTTTACGCTCAGTGGTATAACTGATATGGATGTTTCCCTTTTGATCCTGAATAATGGCCGGGTAGCTATATTCGCCTTTCAAATGATTTTCTAGGGTGTAAATATCTTTCCAGTTTTCGCCATCGGTTGATATAGCCAATTTTAATACCGAGCGGCCTTCCCACCAGTTTTTACCTGCTGTTAATGGATTGTAAACGAGGAGCTGTCTGCCATCTTGTAGAGTTACTGCATCGCTACCCGAATTGGGGTTGGGTAGTTTTGTAGGTCTTAGTTTTGACCAAGTTTCGCCTCCATCGACCGACCAGCTTTCTACGATTATATTTTGCCGGCTTCTGCACAGCAGTTGTAATTTTCCTTTTGGATGAATGAGGATGGACGGTTGGATAACGCCAAAGGTATCGCAGTTGATCTTGATTTTTCTCCAGTTTTTGCCTTTCGCATCCGATTTTTCGAGGTGAATATTCCATGTTTTTTCATCCAGGCTTTCGGTACTCGAAGGGTAAAGTATAGTTCCGTTTGACAATTGAACGGGCTTGTTTTTAATAGGACCTAAAAAATCATCGGGTAATTTTTGTGCTTTCGACCAGGTTTTGCCATTATTAGCTGATGTTTTATACTCGGCCCACCAGCTACGCGGATTTAAACCCACTTTGTAGTGTAAAAATAAAGTGCCGTTTTTTGCCTTAAACAATACCGGATTCCAGCAGGCCAAACGGCTGGTATCGTTTTGTATCCCATCGGCAATTTCAACAGGTTTGCTCCAGCTTGTACCATTTTTTACCGCCGACCAAATAACCACATCTTTACTGCCTTCGTATTTGCCTCCAAACCAGGCGGCCATAATTTGTCCGTTTCCGAGGTCGACCAGGGTTGAGGCATGACAAGCTTCGAAAGGTACCTGCTTAAAAACGGGGCCTGACTGTATAATTTCCACTTTTTGTGCGTAAGTGGCTGCACAAAAGAATAGTATAGCAATAATGGAAAGGATTCTTAGCATAATTTATTGGTGACCGGGGATGGCGGCGATAAGTTTTTGGGTGTAAGCGGCTTTGGGAGAACTGAATAAAGCTTCAGGAAAGCCTTCTTCTTCAATTTTACCCTTGTTCATCACTAAAATACGATCAGAAATGTGTTTTACTACAGCCAGATCGTGCGAGATGAAAATGTAAGTCAGGCCGAATTCATCCTGTAGCGATTTGATGAGGTTGAGTACCTGTGCCTGAACAGAAACATCGAGTGCGGATACCGATTCATCGCAAATGATGAATTTAGGCTGCAATGCTAAAGCCCGTGCAATTACCACACGCTGCCGCTGCCCGCCACTAAACTCGTGCGGATAGCGGTTGTAATGTTCGGCTTTTAACCCAACTTTATCCAGCAGCTCCAATACCTTTTGTTTACGCTCGGCATCGTTTTGATAAAGCCTGTGCACCTGTAAAGGTTCCAGGATAGATTGGCCAATGCTTAGTTTAGGGTTTAACGAAGCATAGGGATCCTGAAAAATAATCTGGATATCTTTTCTGAGCTTTCTCAGCTCGTTTTTACCCAGATGTGTAATGTCTTGTCCGTTAAATATTATGGAGCCTGAAGTGGGTTGGATTAACCTGAGAATGGTACGGCCCAATGTTGTTTTTCCGCAACCCGATTCGCCTACAAGGCCCAGGGTTTCACCCGGAAAAACCTCAAAGTTAATTTCGTCTACCGCTTTAACATAGTCGGTGGTTTTACCGAACAATCCATTACGGATGGGGTACCAGGTGCAGAGATTTTTGATTTGTAACAATGGTTTTTGCTGGTACAATGTTTCCCGCCTTTCGGCAACTTCAGTTGTCGTTAACTGGTTTGCGGCCTGTAAATAGGCTGGTACATCTCCGGTTTCGTTATTTAAAAAGTCGGCTACAACTGGTAATTTTTTTAACTGTAAATGTGGCGAGGGCCTGCAGGCCAATAAGCCTTTGGTGTAAGGATGTTGGGGATTCTCGAATACTGATTTCGCCGGTCCCTGTTCTACAATTTCGCCTTTATACATTACAGCAACTTCGTCGGCAATTTCGTTTACCACGCCTAAATCGTGGGAGATAAAGATCATGGCCATGTTGCGCTCTGTTTTGAGTTTGAGCAGCAGTTGCAAAATGGTTTTTTGAACGGTTACGTCTAAAGCCGTTGTAGGCTCGTCGGCAATAAGCAGTTTGGGGTTGCAACTCAAAGCCATAGCAATCATTACCCGCTGTTTTTGTCCGCCAGAAATCTGGTGCGGATAACTGTCAAATATTTTTTCGGGCCGTGGAAGCTGAACTTCGTTAAATAGGGCAATGGTTTGTTTTTTTGCTTCGGTTTTACCTACCTTTTGGTGAAGAATAATGGCTTCGGCCACCTGATCTCCGCAAGTAAAAACAGGGTTCAGCGAAGTCATGGGTTCCTGAAAAATCATCGAAATCTGATTCCCCCTGATGTGCCTTATTTCGTTTGCATTTAAATTAAGCACGCTGATGTCTTCAAAATCAATAGCGCCGGTAATTTTGGCAAGGCGTTCATCGTGCAAGCGCATAATGGAGAATGAAGTCACCGATTTACCCGAGCCAGATTCGCCCACTATGCCTAAAACAGTGCCTTTTTTTACGTTAAAGCTGATTTTTTTAACGGCTTTGAACCAGTTTTTATCTTCCTGGTTGTAGAAATCGATATTTAAATTTTCAACGTTTAGCATCAGGTTACAATGGTAATATTTTCTTCCGGAATTACCTCCATCCCTTTAAATTTTAACAACACCTGTGCGGTAGTAATTACATCTTTCTGGCAATAGGTAACAATTCGCGGAAGGTTTTTTTCTTCGTAATACACCTGTTTCACCTGACTACCATTAATGTCGTCTTTGGGTGTAGGAATATCGAGAATGGTAGCAAGCAGATTGAGCGAGGTGAAATGTTTATGGTCGCCAAATTTCCAGAGCTCCATGGTATCGATGTGGTTTACTTCCCATGGCTTTTTGCCCGCTAGCTGCAACTGTGCCGGAATTTCGATGCCGTTAATTAAAAGCCGGCGGCACAGGTAGGGAAAATCAAATTCTTTTCCGTTATGGGCGCAGAACATTAAGTTAGGGGCTTGTTTATTCAATAGTGACGAAAACTGTGTTAATACTTCGTATTCATCATCGCCTGCAAAAGACTTGATGCGCAATTTATTTGTTTTCTCTTCTGTATAGAAAATGCCGAGGCTGATACAGATAATTTTACCAAACTCGGCCATCATGCCCGCACGTTCGTAAAATTCTTCTGCGCTTTGGTCGTTATTGCGCTGGTAATGTGTTTTGTGTTCCCAAAGGTCCTGAAAGTTTGGCGGAACATCCTGAAATGACGGGTATTGCGGAACGGTTTCGATATCGAGCACCATTACCTGATTGAGATCTAACGTTTTTAGCATATAACAGATAGTTTTCTTTCAACAATTTACAGTTTTCCTTTTACAATTATAGCAGGTGGATTATATTTTATAAGTTTGGATATGGCGAAAAGTAAATTCGAGCAATCTTTAGCAGATGGTGCTCATCAACAATTGCAAAAGCTGGTTGGCCGCTGGCAAGGCAGTACCAAAACATGGTTTGAGAAAGATATCCTGGCAGATGAATCGCCATCAGAAGGCGATATTACGGCCATTTTGGGTGCACGATTTATTTCTTTTGATTACCAGGGAAGTTTAGAGGGCAAACCTTTTGAAGGTAAAATGATTATCGGTTTCGATATCCCGTACCAAAAGTTCAGGGTAAGCTGGATCGATAGTTTCCACATGGGCACACAGATTATGCTTTCGGGTGGCGAGGCAACCGGAAATGGTTTTTCTGTTTTTGGCGAATATGGCAGTCCGGAATATGGGGAGCAGCTTTGGGGCTGGCGAACAGTTTTAGCAATAAACAGTGCTGATGAATTCGTGCTTACAGCTTACAATGTTTCGCCTGAAGGAGAAGAAGCCAAAGCTACAGAAACGGTTTACAAGAGATATTGATATTCGGGATATTAGTCGGGATTTTCAACCCGACTTTTGCGAAGCATTCTCTAAGTGGATTAAAAATCCACAGCGCATACAGCCCGAATTAGAAATCCGGGCTAACTGAAAGAAAAATGGTTCGTGGTAACACAAACAATTGCGTTGGTGGATTAAAAATCCACAGTTCGTGCAGTCGGGATTACAAATCCCGACTAACGGTGCTCGACTAACGGTAAATCTAAAATAAAGTTGGTGTAGTGGTAGCCAGTACCGGAATTTTTAAATCGGTATTGATGGCTTTGTTTAATTTTTCGATAAAATAGGCCGATAACAGGGGCGAGGCCAGCTCTACGTTTTGGTGTACAAAGAAATAGAGGTTTTCGAGTCCTTGTTCTTTCCATTGCACAATTCTTTCTACCCATTCATCTAAACGGCTATAATCGCTTTCGTGGTTTGCGCCTACATAACGTACAAAAGCTGTTGGGGTAGTTAGGCGCATGTGTAACATATCGCGTCTGCCTGCGGTATCTACAATGATATTGGCTATGCCATTTTCGGCAAACAGTTGTGCAAATTCGCTGGCAACAGCCGGATTTGAAAACCATTCTTCGTTGCGCACTTCTACACCCAGCGGAATTACTTTTGGAAACTCGGTAATTACGGTTTTAAGTCGCTCAAAATCTTTTGGTTTGAAGTTGTCGTGCAGCTGAAGAAAAGCCATACCCAGTTTATCTTCAAAATTACTGATGGCATCGCAAAACTGCTCTACAGGTTCTTTTACGTTAATCAGCCTTTTAAAATGACTAATGGTATTGGTTAATTTCGGGAAGAATTTAAAATCTTCAGGCGTTTTTTGCGTCCAGGTGATTACCTGCTCGCTCGAAGGCATACCATAAAAGGTTGCGTTGAGTTCAATTGAATTGAACTGCGTAGCGTAGTAAGTTAACTCATCTTTAGTACCTTTTGGATAAAAGCCTTTTAAATCGGCCTTGTTCCATTTTGCACAGCCTACATGGGCTGTAAAAGCCTGTTTGGGTTTATTGGCTGCCAAAACTGCTGCGGTTTCAGGCGCATCAGCCGGGAGTTTAAAATCTATTATCGAGGGGTCTTCTACTTGGCCGAATTTCATGGTAATATATTTATTAGTTGCTAAGTTAATAAAGAAATTGTAAAGCACTCGGAATAAACGGCCGTCACCCTGAATTTATTTCAGGGTCTACATTGCATGAGAGGTGCTGAAATAAATTCAGCATGACGATACGCTTAGTTCAGCTTAAAATAAGCATTCCCTAAACGGTCAAGAACGTAAAAGGCGCCAAGTAAACTTAGCGCCCTTTGCGAAAAACTTTGTGTCCTTTGCGTTTAAGTCTAGTAACCTAAAATCTTCAATACCTGCTTGCTGTTCTGCTCTTCGCCAAAAACTTCGAAGTTGAAGCTTTCGTCGCGGTTTCTGCGAATTAGTACATGTTTCGGACTAGGCAACAAGCAATGGTGTATACCGCCATATCCGCTCAGTACTTCCTGGTATGCCCCGGTGTGGAAGAACCCTAAATACTGTACTTTTCGGGTTTTAGGCATAAATACACTGTTCATGTGTGCTTCCTGGTTGTAGTAATCCTGTCCATCACAGGTAATACCACCTAAGTTAACACGTTCGTATTCAGCATCCCAATTATTAATTGGTAATAAAATGTATTTTTGGTTCAGCGCCCAAACATCAGGTAAGTTGGTAATGAAAGAGCCATCCAGCATTAACCAGCGCTCGCGGTCGTTTTGTTGTTTACGGCCTAAAACTTTATATAATATACCCGAAGCTTCTGCCACTGTGTATTTACCAAATTCGGTAATAATATCTGGTTCCATTACTTCGTGGATGGCGCAGATTTCTTTAATCCGTTTTACAATTTCGTTTACCATGTATTCGTAATCGAAATCGAAAACCAAGGAATCTTTGAATGGCATACCACCACCAATATCCAAGGTATCTAAATCAGGATTGATTTTTTTGAATTTGCAGTAAAGGGTTACATATTTCTCTAACTCGTTCCAGTAATATGGCGAATCGGTAATACCCGAATTGATAAAGAAGTGCAATAGTTTTACCCTGAAATTAGGATTGTGTACAATTTTATTGTTGTAGAACTCAATCACATCTTCCATACGCACCCCTAAACGCGAGGTATAAAACTGCGAATCTGGTTGCTCCTCAGCAGCAATACGGATACCCAGGTTACAAGGAGTATCGATATCTACTTCATCATCAAAAAGGTTAAATTCTTCTTTGTTATCTAAAACCGGAATAATATTGGTGTACCCATCGTGCAGCATATCGATGATGTACTGTTTGTACTGGTAAGTTTTAAAACCGTTACAGATAATGGTGGTATCTTTGGTTAAAGCACCTTTTTTCTCCAGCGCATCAACCATTGGCATATCAAAAGCCGACGAAGTTTCGAGGTGGATGTTGTTCTTCAACGCCTCTTCTACAATGTGTCTGAAGTGTGAACTTTTAGTACAATAGCAATATTTGTAATCGCCACGGTAGTTGTTTTTTAAAATGGCAGTCTGGAAAAGAATCTTCGCCTGTTGAATCTTCTTACTCACCATGGGTAAGTACGTGAAACGTAGGGGAGTACCGTAAGTTTCGATCATTTCCATCAGGTTTAAATCCTGAAAATATAATTCATCATCTATAACATCAAAGCCTTCCTGTGGAAAGCCAACGCTTAGATCGAGAAATTCTGAGTAACTCTGCATTTACTTTTAAATAATTTTTGCAAAAATGTAATTTTAAATCGAGAAATAAACGGTATTGATAATATTTTTACTGTAGAGAAACGGATGGAAGCTTATTGTCATAGCAGCGGAAAGCGATGTCGTAGTAACGATACAATCGTTAGGCTATTTAGGCACGCGTTAGAAACGCGCGCCAGCGCTTAAAAGATCGTCAAGCTGAATTTATTTCAGCTTCTCACAAATGAATTCTTTTTGTTCCCGCAAATTACGCGGATTTGCGCAGATAATTTTTTTATCGAATCAATTTAGAAATGTAACGATACAATCGTTAGGCTATTTAGGCACGCGTTAGAAACGTGCGCCAGCGCTTAGAAAGTGCATTAGCCTTTGGTAAGCTTTTCATTACTTTTGACAGCTATTTGAGATTGCTTTTTCCATTGCTCTAACGTTACAGCGGTTTCTTCTGTTTCATCATCAAAAATAATCCAGGTATTTGCAAGAGTGGATAACCTGCTTAATTGACGGATGTCGTTTTCATCAATGTTATCTTGCCCGTATTTTCGAGGACCGTTTAAAACACTATCCCATAAAACATATTCAAGATTCAACATCCATGCTGCGCTATAACACCGCTCGGAAAGATCACTCATGAAAGTTGCCAATTTCAGTTCGTTTTCAGTTAAATCTTTTAGCATTTGATGAATTGAGACTGTTTATTTTTACATGTTCTCGCTGATAGCGCAGATTTACGCAAATAATCAGCTTTCCAATTAACGTAATTATGCATAATAAAGATACAATCGTTAGGCTATTTAGGCACGCGTTAGAAACGCGCGCCAGCACAAGGTGTTTAGATATTATCCCTTCCTTAAATATTTTGTTAAAATAACGATGGTTTGGCCTTCTACCTTACCCTCAATCTGTTCGATATTATCGTGCACCAAACGGATGTTTTTTACCACAGTACCCAATTTGGCGCTAAGTGTGGAGCCTTTAACATCGAGTGTTTTAACCAAAACTACGGTATCGCCTTCAAACAAACGGGTACCATTGCTATCCTGATGAAATTCTACAGTTCCTTCCTGTTCATGGTCGCCGGTTTTTTTTGCCCATTCTAAAGTTTCATCGTCGAGGTATAAAATATCCAGACTATCAGCAGCCCAACCTTCATTTCTCAGTCGGCTTAACATGCGCCAGGCCACTACCTGTACGGGTGCAAATTCCGACCACATGGTTTCTGTTAAAATTTTCCAGTGACTGGCGTCAAGCTGCTCGCTTTTTTCAATCTGGTTTAAACAGGTTTTACAAACTAAAATGCTATTATCGCTATTGGCATGACTGGTTGGCGGCACTTCGTATACCGATAAATTGGTTTCGGCTGTGCATAATTCGCATTTATTTCCCGAGCGGGTTTGTAATTGTTGTAATAAAGACATCTGATTCAAAATTTTCGGCGAAAGTACTAAAACTTACCGGAATAATTGGGTTTGATTTTTTTGCTTATTTCTCTGGTAAATGAATTTCTGCAAGCATGCACCTTGCACCTCCACCACCATTTTTTTCGATGGTGTAAAGCGGGGCATAAATGATCCGGCTGTATTGCTCCAGTGCCACAATCTGCTCGGGATGAAGTGATAAATAAGCCTGTTCTGACATTACCAGTAAACTTTCTCCTGCAGCATTAGCAACCTGTAACATATTGCCTGCAAATTTATTCATCTGACCCAGGCTGATTTCGATAATTTCTTTTCCACCACCTTTTAAACTGATGCTTACCTGTAAACGTTCTTCGGCATTGCGAATCGAATCGAGACAAATAACGGCAAAACGATCGCCAATACACATCATCACATTGGTGTGGTAAATAGGAAAATTATCACTGTCTACTGCCTGGAAAGCTACGGGCTCATATCCTGTGAGCATGCAAAAGTTATCTAAAACTTCTTCATCCGTGCGCACACTTAAACAAGCGTAAGCAATTTTATTGGCGCGATCTAACACCATACTACCTGTGCCTTCTAAAAAGGCATGCTGCATTTCATAAAAGCTGAGGTCGCTTACATGGTTTACTTCAAAACGGCTGCTGAGGCCATCTAATATTTCTTTTCTCCGCTCTAAACGGCGGTTTTCAGAAAACATAGGGTAGAGGTAAACCGATCCATCTTCGTGAAAAGACACCCAGTTGTTAGGGAAAATCGAATCGGGGGTTTCTGGTTGTAAAGTATCGTCTACTACGGTTACATCCACATCATTTTGCCGTAACAGTTCAACAAAACCATCAAATTCTTTTAAGGCCTGTGTTTGTACATCCTGTGCTTCAGATGCTACCTGAAATTTATTGTTCGCGGCCGTTTGCTCATTAAACTTAAAGTCGACCGGGCGGATCATGAGGATATGGTTGGTAGTTTGCATTTTGAGGTATCAAGTATTCGTAATGGGTATCAAGAACAAGTATTAAGTATTAGGTATCAAATAAAAAGTATCAAGTAACAAGTAATAAAGTATTTAGTAATGAGTATAAAGATGAGATTATTTTGTTAGCTATTTCCATCACCCATTTACCATCTTACATTTTATAAATTGTCTCTTAAAATAGGTAAACTCATACAGTGGAAACCACCACGTGCCCGTGAAAGTTCTGCTGATGGCATTAAAATTAAAGTATCGGTTATGGTTTCGGCACTTACCTTGCCACTTTCTAAATCCTGTATTAAATCTTTAACATCAACTACATCAAATCCGGCTGCTTTAAAGGCTTCAACAGTTTTATCGTTTCTATCGTAACCTAAAACTACCCCTTCTTTAATGGCCAGTAAGTTACAAGAATCGGTCCATTGTTCCCTCGAATCGTAAGGGAAAGTATTGTTGCCGCTGTAAATAATTTTTGTCGGTTCGGTACTCTTTAAATCATTCTGGCTAATATCATTTAGCAAAGCTTCTACATGTTCGAAATGTTTAGGCGATTGTGGATTGGCTTTAGTAAACTGTATGGCGGTAGTAGCCTCAAGTTTTTCGGGTTCCTTTAAAAAGTTAATTGGCTCGTAAGGATTGTATTTCGGTGAGTGCGCAATGGAATTTAAAATTACCCAGGTATTGCGCTTTACCTGCGTAAAAACGGTATCCAGGTGCATGTAATCGCGCTTGCTTGGTATTTTTACAACGGTTACTTTTTCTACCACGTTTTGCTCAAACAGTAATTTTATGGCTTCGTTGGCGCCGTGCTCTGAAGTACGTTCGCTACAACCAATGAGCACATGGTTCGGGCTGACCATCATCACATCGCCACCTTCTAAAGTGGTGCTGAAAGCAGGTTCATCGCCCGGGCGCAAAAAGTGCATGGTTACATCCGGAATTTCGAGGATGTTGTTGCGATAGCTTTCAAACAGCGGGTGATTAAAGAAAATATAGCGCATTAAAAGTGTTTCGCGTACGCGGGCTTTTTTTGCAGGTTTGTTTAGTAAAATGTGGTTGTTAATGGTGGTGCCCACATCGCGTGTAAAAATGAGGTTGGGAATTGGCGCAAAGATCATGGTATCGTTGGCCAATGTACCTGAAATAAAAATCTCTGCCAGTTCTTTGGCAGGGGTATTGGTCAGTGCAATTTGTACTTTATAGGTACAACCTTCAATGGCACAAACAGCGGCTACCAGTTTCTTCCGGATGGATTCATCTTCGAGCATTTCGCTCAATAAATTCTGGATTTCGATTACAGCAGTCGAATTGTGAAAATCGGGGTGGTTAGGTTTGTAAAAATTTCGGTTTGCAGCTTCCGAATCGATTTCGGCCAGCTTGCCTTTAATCTTACCGGGATCTAAAAAGTACATCAACAGTTTGATGTAATAATCGTATTCGCCCTTGCGGATGGTATCTAAATGTACAATATCTTCGAAAAGCCAGTCTTGCGCTTTAGAAGGTACGACCTTTCCCAAACCACTATCCGGACTATGAATTAACAATTTACGCAACCTGCCGATTTCGGTGTTTACATTCACTTTAAAATTTAGATTCTGCTCGCTCATAAATAAATTAGTTGTTGCAAAGCTATCAGAAAAAATCAGATATGAGAATTGAGATGATAGATTTGAGATGGACTTGCGCTCATGGCAATTTCTTATAGTCAGGAAGTCCGATGTCGGAGGTCAGAAGTTTTGACAACTACAAAACAAAACAAGCCAAAAAGTTTAATTTAGGTAATAATATACTGCCAGACTTCTGACTCCGGACTTTCCGACTCCGGACTTTTTTCTCTATTTTTACGCCATGAATTTTATTATTACCGAGACACAGAAAGCTATTTTGGAGCTTTATAAAGAAGAAGTAGCCGAAAGTGTAATCAATATACAGGAAACGCGTAAAGAATTTGAAGGACAGGCTACTATTGTGGTTTTTCCAATTACTAAAATCTCTAAAAAATCTCCGGAGCAAACTGCAACCGAAATTGGTGAATATTTAGTAGCCAATGTGGAGAATATAACCAAATTTAACGTAGTTAAAGGCTTTTTGAACCTCAGTATTGCCGAAAGTTATTTCTTAAAGCAATTTAACGAAGAAGTTTTGGCGCCTGATTTTGGTGTATATCCCTCAAATGGCAAAAAGGTAATGGTCGAATATTCATCGCCAAATACCAATAAACCACTTCACTTAGGTCACGTACGTAATAATTTACTGGGTTATTCTGTTTCTGAACTGCTTAAAGCTTATGGTTACGATGTAGTAAAGGTGAACCTGGTTAACGACCGTGGAATCCATATTTGTAAATCGATGCTTGCCTGGGAGAAATGGGGCAATGGCGAAACACCAGAAAGCACCGGCGAAAAGGGCGACCATTTGGTTGGCAGATATTATGTAATATTTGATAAGGAATATAAAAAAGAGATTGATGCCTTAAAAGCAGCTGGGCAAACCGAAGAAGAAGCTAAGAAAAATGCACCATTAATTAAAGAAGCGCAACAAATGCTTTTAAAGTGGGAGCAGGGTGATGAGGAAGTGGTTTCGCTTTGGAAAACGATGAACGAATGGGTTTACGCAGGTTTTAATGTTACTTATAAAAACCTGGGGGTAGATTTTGATAAATTCTATTATGAAAGCAATACTTATCTTTTAGGAAAGGGAACGGTTGATGAAGGTTTGGCCAAAGGTGTTTTCTTTAAAAAAGAAGATGGTTCGGTTTGGATCGATTTAACTGCCGATGGTTTAGACCAGAAACTGGTATTGCGTGCCGATGGGACTTCGGTTTACATTACACAGGATTTGGGTACTGCCGAAATGAAGCACGACGATTTTGATATGGATGAGTCGATTTATGTGGTAGGGAATGAGCAGGATTACCATTTTAAAGTATTGTTTCTGATTTTAGAGAAACTGGGTAAAAGCTGGGCGAAAGGTTTATATCACCTATCGTACGGGATGGTAGATTTACCTAATGGAAAGATGAAAAGCCGTGAGGGAACTGTGGTAGATGCTGACGAACTGATTGAAAGCATGGTGACCACCGCACGCGAGAAAACCGAAGAACTGGGTAAAACCAACGATTTTGCGCAGGAGGATAAAGATGAGCTCTACAAAAACATTGGTTTGGGTGCTTTAAAATATTTCTTGCTAAAGGTAGAGCCTAAAAAACGTTTATTGTTTAATCCCGCAGAGAGTATCGATTTTCAAGGTAACACCGGTCCGTTTATTCAGTATACCCACGCAAGGATTAAATCTTTGCTGGCAAAAGCAAACTACCAGTTAACGGCAACGAAACCAGCCGAAATTTTGCCTGTAGAATTGGAAATGATTTTGCAACTGGCAAAATATCCTGCAGAAATTGCCATTGCTGCTAAAGCTTACAGCCCGGCGAGTTTAGCTAACTATTTATATGAATTAGCCAAATTGTTCAATAAATTTTATCACGAGGTTCCTCATATCCTTAAAATGGAAGATGGCGCAGACAAACAATTCCGCTTAAACCTTTGCAAAAAAACTGCTGATATTATTAACAGTGGAATGCTGATTTTAGGGATCACTTCTCCGGAAAGGATGTAGGTTTTAGATGGAAGACGTAAGAGGTGAAATGGAAGGTAAGGAACCGAACAGGCAATTATGGCAACTGAACTGATTTTACTTTGTATGGTTGCCTTTGCAGCCGGCTTTATAGATGCTATTGTAGGTGGCGGTGGTTTATTACAAACTCCCGCCATTTTACTTATTTTACCTCATTATCCTGTTGCTACACTTTTAGGAACGACCAAAATCCCATCTATGGCCGGCACCACGCTTGCTGCGTTTAAATACGCCAGGCAGGTTAAGTTTAATTATCAGGTGCTTATTGCCTGTGCCGGCACTGCATTTATTTCTGCTTTTTCGGGAGCTTTTCTGGTAAGTAGAATCGATAATTCGGTAATTAAACCGGTTATATTGGTGGTATTGATTTTAGTGGCCCTCTACACTTACTTTAACAAACAGTTCGGGATTCATCAGGAAAAGAATCATTCTGTAAAAAAGCAGATTTTAATGTCGGCTGTTTTTGGTCTGGTTATTGGCTTTTACGATGGATTGATTGGTCCCGGAACTGGCTCTTTTTTGATATTGATTTTCATTGCTGTGCTCGGCTTCGATTTTATTGGTGCAAGTGCACATGCTAAAATTGTAAATATGGCAACCAATCTGGCCGCGATTTTTTATTTTAGTTCAACCGGACATATCTTATTTCAATATGCCATACCCATGGCTATTTTTAACCTTTGCGGTGCTTTTTTCGGTACAAGACTGGCATTGCTTAAAGGCAATAAATTTGTACGCGTTTTCTTTTTAATCGTGGTTTTCGGAACGATTTTGAGATTTGCTTATGATGTATTTAGAACGCGTTTATAGAAATTGTTGGTGAGATGGAAGAGGTAAAATGGAAGATGGAATGATCATTTCTTGCCTGTACTGTAGTACAAAAAGTTAAAGCATAAAAAAGCATCGCCGGATTAAACCTGGCGATGCTGTTTCTTTTCCATTCTATGGACTATGGACTATGGACTATGGACTACTTTCCCTCCAACCCTGATTTCGTTGCCACAGGTTTCTTTTTCCTGAATGCCGGGAATGTCATAGGGCTTCTTGCAGGCCGTTCATCGCCTAATAAAACACCCCATTGTTTAAACGATTCGGTGCGATCGAAAATGATTTTCAATACGGCTACAATTGGTAAGGCCAGGAACATACCCGATACCCCGGCGATGCTGCCTCCAATAAATACCCCCAAAATGGCAAATAATGCATTGATTTTTACTTTAGAGCCTACAATACGCGGCATCAGGATATTATTGTCTAAAAATTGCACAAATGCAATTACACCCAGCACAGTAACCACAGGCCAAAGCTCTTGCGAAGAAGTAAGCGTTAGCAACACCCCGATAATGTTTCCAATTAAGGCTCCTACATAGGGGATGAGGTTTAATATGGCAAAAATAACCCCAATTAACAGGGCATGTTTAATACCGATTAACATTAATATACCACCCAATAAAATGGTCATGTAGGTGATCTGGATGAGCAAACCAATGAGGTAACTTTTAATGATGGATTCGGTTTCATAAATGGCTTCTTTCACTTTGGGGTGATCGTCTGTTTTAAACCACATAAAAATAAAGCGAAGCAAAATATCTTTGTAAAACAGCATTAAATAAATGTAAATGGGCAGTAAGCCAATAAACACGAAAATACCGCTAAGTGTTACTGCTGCACCACCGGCAAGCGAGGTTCCCATGTTCATCAGGTCGTCGCTTTTGGCCTGAATGAAAGCTTTTTGCTGCTTATCATCATAATGTGTAATGCGGCTAATCCAATCACTGAGCGAATTAATATGCTGGCTGACATTAGCCTTGATTTGCGGAAAATCTTTAACCAGAATACCAATCTGGTTGGAGAAAAACCATACAATGAGCCCTATAAAAAGTGCTACCAGTAAAATGGGAAGTATAATGGAGAGAGATTCGGGAATTTTTTTTCTTTTTAAAAAACGATAAACTGGCAGCAACATAATGCTGATAAAAAAGGCCATGAGCATGGGCATGATAATATCACGACCTATAACCATAACGGCTACTATAGCCATCAGTCCCAGTAATTCAATTGATCGTTTAACGGTGAGCGGTAAATTGTTAGTCATATATAGCTTATTCTGATTGAGGTTTAAACAGCAATATTGTTAAAATGTTTTTCACAAGGTAATTTAGTTAAGTTTCGGATAGGGCGATTGGTTGTGAATCAATTTCAAACAAGCGATTTCCACATTAAGCTAAATAGTTAATAAATGAGTTTGGAGTTGGGACTGGGTTAAACTATGGTTTGATACTAATGAACCAATGACGAATGAACTATTGAACTAATCACGATTTGTGAAAAAAATTACTTCCCAAACACCATATACCCACAGATTAGGCTTATTTTTGCGGCTTTTACAATTGCACATGAACAATCAGGATACCATCATCGCATTATCTACCCCTCCGGGATCGGGCGCCATCGGCGTAATCCGCTTATCGGGACCCGAAGCCATTTCGCTCACTAATGCCGTTTTTGCAGGTAAAGATCTCGAAAAACAGGCTTCGCACACTTTGCATTTTGGCCTGGTAAAAGATGGTGGTCATATTGTAGATGAAGTAGTAGCTGGTTTGTTTGTAGCCCCGAAATCGTACACCAAAGAAAATGTGGTCGAAATTTCGTGTCATGGCTCCAATTATATTATTCAGCAGATTATTAACCTGTTGATTAGTAAAGGCGCTAGGGCCGCCAAACCCGGCGAATTTACCTTGCGTGCTTTTTTAAATGGTGCATTTGATTTGAGTCAGGCCGAAGCCGTAGCCGATTTAATCGCTTCTAATTCCAAAGCCTCGCATGATGTAGCCATGCAGCAAATGCGTGGAGGTTTTGCTACAGAATTAAAAGGTTTGCGCGAGCAATTGATCCATTTTGCTTCGATGATTGAGCTCGAACTCGATTTTGCTGAAGAAGATGTAGAATTTGCCAACCGCGAGCAGTTGAAAAACCTGGTCAATAAAATTAATTATGTGCTGCAACGCCTTATTTCTTCGTTCGAGATGGGCAACGTAATTAAAAACGGAGTACCTATTGTAATTGCCGGTAAACCCAATGTAGGCAAATCGACCTTACTAAATGCCTTGCTAAACGAAGAACGCGCCATTGTTTCTGACATTGCCGGTACCACCCGCGATACGATTGAAGATGAACTGACCATTGGTGGTGTGGTTTTCCGTTTCATTGATACTGCTGGTATCCGCGATACAGCCGATATTATTGAAGCGCTGGGGGTAGAGCGTACCCTCGAAAAAATGAAGCAGGCCAAGCTGATTATTTACATGGCCGATGCAGCCCAAAGCACTGCCGAAATTGAAGAACAAGTACGCGGATTGGAGCAACTGGCTATTCCATATTTAATTCTGATAAACAAAGCCGATTTAATTACCGAAGCACAGCGCAAAGCTTTTACCGGTTTGAATGTGGTATTTATTTCGGCTAAAGAAAAACAAGGCATCGAAGCTTTAAAAACTACCTTGTTGGAGCAGGTAAACCTGCACCATATCAACACCAGCGAAACTTTAGTAACGAATATCCGTCACGTAGAAGCCCTGAAACAAACCGAACATGCCTTACAACGCGTGCTCGATAATGTAGATAATCCGGTAACTTCCGATTTTTTAGCCATGGATATTAAACAGGCCTTACATTATTTAGGTGAGATTACGGGCACGGTGACCACTGATGATTTGCTGGAGAATATTTTTACGAAATTTTGTATTGGCAAATAATCCCCTAAAATCCCGATAATTTCTGATAACTTTTGAGAACTAACATTCTGATTGTTAGTTGTTTGTGTTGATGGTTTTCTTCCAATCTTTTGGAGGGTTCGCCCTATTTTTCGCATTTTTGTTGCTCATTTGTAGCTCGTGGAGGCAAATTTCATCCTAAAAAATCATGGGTGAAATTACCGCGCTTATTGACACTTAATGACACTAAAATATCCTAATAGACGCTAATTTCGCCCTTTTTTAGGGGGAAATTACCACTGATGTTGTTAGCGTATGAAAGGACGATATCTTACTGCTACAAATGGGAGAAAAGACAGGGGAAATGAGTACAAATATCACAGTTGAGCGGATTTGCGAGCTATGCGGTAAGATATTTACTGCAAGGACTACAGTTACCAGGTATTGCAGCCTAAACTGCAATAGGCGGCATTACAAACAGAAACAGCGTAATTCAAAAATTTCCAAAAGCCATGAGGAAACGCTTAAGGTCAAGCCTCAGGCTGTACCTGAGCAACCTGTGGAGTTTCTCACCATCAGACAAGCATCGCGCCTGCTGCATTGTAGTGAAAGGATGCTTTATGATCAGATCCGGTCCGGTAGGATTAAAGCGATAAGGTTGAGCGAGCGTAAAACGTTAATCAAAAGGAAGCATCTGGATAAAGCATTCAAACAGGATGATTTTAAACCCATTCCAAGGGCAGACCGGAAAAAGGTTCCAGCTCTTATCTATTGTATCAGCATGGGGGAGGCCCAGCGGCAATATGGGATTTCTGAAAAAGCACTTTTTGATTTGATCAAAAGAAATGACCTTGAAGTATTCAGAAATGGCAGACACAGCTATGTACTTAAATCGGCATTGAACCAAATATTTTACAAAAGTTAATCATTATGGGAACAGTAACATTGAGAAGGAAAAACCTGAGCAAAGGTAGGCAAAGTCTATATCTGGATTATTATCCGCCTTTGCCTTGCGCTAAGAGTGGAAAACTACTGCGTTTTGTTACGCTAAAGTTGTACCTATATACAAGGCCTGATGGTGCGTTGCAAAAGATCCACAATAAGGAGACCCTGCTTACTGCACAGACTGTTTGCGCGCAGCGGCAGATTGAACTTCAGAACAAACGCTTTGGGATCATTTCAGAGCAGGAGCGTAATGCCAGTTTTACAGACCTATTCAGGCAGGTTGCCAAGAGCCGCAGGAAATCAATGAATGACCACTGGGATATGGGACTGCGTTATTTTATTGCGTTTAGTGGCCCAGATTTGCGCTTGCCTGAACTTTCTGACTTTCTCTGTGGGGATTTTAAACATTACCTTTTGAGTGGCCCTGGGATAGCGCGTTATGGCCGCCCGATTAAAAGAAATACGGCGGTAACTTATTATGCTAAATTTAGGGCGGTATTGCGTATCGCTTACCGGCGAAAACTAATTCCTTTGGATCTGCATACCATGGTAGACCCGATACCACCGAAGGAAACCAACCGGGAAAGGCTGACACTGGAAGAATTCCAGCTATTAGCGGATACGCCTGCCAGCTCAGAGCTGATGAAAAATGCGGCGATATTTTCCGGGCTAACCGGGCTTCGCTGGTCAGACGTGAGTACTTTGCACTGGTCTGAACTCAGGGGCAAAATGGGGAGTTACGAGGTTCAGTTTTCGCAAGGCAAGACAGAAAAAGCCGAGGTTATGCCGATATCGGACCAGGCTGTTGAACGCTTAGGGAAAAGGCAAGCGGCCGAGGAGCTTTTGTTCCCGGGCTTGAAGTATTATCAGTTAAAATCGTTTTTCACCGGATGGCTGGCTGCAGCGAATATCAATAAGAATATCACCTTTCATAGTTTCAGGCATACTTTTGCTACGTTGCAGCTGGAACTGGGAACCGATATCTATACCGTATCCAAGCTTTTGGGGCACAGGTCACTCAAAAATACAGAGATTTATGCCAAAATTGTGGATAAGACCAAGCGTCAGGCTGCGGGTAAGATTATACTTAAAGGGGGGGCTGGAGATGAGGAGGATGATGGCCAGACGAAAAAAGCGGAGATTTTTATCCTACATCGAAATGATTCAAAACTTGGTGTGAGTTAAATGAAAATATCTTTTTTATCCAGTCGGCTGTTGTTTTGCTGAGATTCCTGGAAAATTTCAGCCGCGGTTTTTCGTCTGGAGTCGCTTACCCACTTTTTAAGTTCGGACTGACTGAAGTATAAGCGCCTGCCAGGTTTACTTACAGGAATTTCCATTCTACTAACCTTGCAATACAGGGACTGGACGGAGATTTTTAGAAAATCAGCTGCTTCACGCACAGTGAGCAAGTCATTTGAGCCATCATCGGCTGGGTTAAGTGTCGAAACAATTTCTTCGATGTGTTCAACTTTTTCGAATAACTGACGGATAATCTCGGGAAGTTTTTCAAAGCCAAAGGGTTCCATTGTCATAAAATTTAATGAACCACAAATTTGGGCCTGGATGCTGCGGCTTTACCCAATATTGGACAGATAGGTTTTGATTGGATAATAAATTGGCTTTTGAGCAGGCTTTTTTACGGTGGTCTTTTATTCTCGATCCGGATTAGGTAGAATGGTCCAGGTGATTGGTGTTTCCTCTTCAATTCTTTCCCGAAGTTAAGGTTCAGTTCTGGCACGCAAAGGAATTTCCGGCATAAACGCTCCTGTGGCCTTTACGCGCTCACCCATTTATTCCGTTCCTCCTTTTGCTTTGGCAGAAACTGAACCTTGCCGGGTGCCATAATTAAATCAGAAAAATTATGGAAAATGTAAGTTTTAGGGTAGCTGAGATCCAGATCAGTTATCGTCCGGCATTTAAGGCAGCTGAGCAGCCACAAATTACTTCATCTGATGAAGCTTATCAGATTTTACTGGAGCACTGGGATGAGGGAAGGTTAGAGTTTTTAGAGGAGTTTAAGGTGGTTTTACTGAACAGGAGAAGCAGGGTGCTGGGTGTAGTGAATATCTCTCAAGGCGGGTTATCCGGGACTATTGCGGATCCGAAGGTGATATTTGCAGTGGCTTTGAAGGCATGCGCGAGTTCAGTGATTTTGGCGCATAACCATCCCAGTGGGGAGTTGTCTCCGAGTGAAGCTGATTTGGTATTAACCAAAAGACTGGTAGCCGGTGGAGATATTTTGGGGATTACGGTACATGATCATTTGATTGTGTCGCGGTGTGGGTTTTATAGTTTTGGGGATGAGGGATTGATTTAGGCTGCAATGCTTGATTTTAGATTTCAGTTTACCCCAAGTTTCGGTCGTAGCTTATAAAAAGAAAAAGTACTTCTACAGGCTGGTCCACTTAGAGCAACCAACGTTATTGGCGGACTTGTGTAAAAAGCTAATAGATAGCTAAACCAGAACTAATTGTCGTTTGATGGGATGACCATGTTAAACGGGCGGTCTGGTAAATGGGGATATTCTGGTAAGGATCGTTGCTTTTTAGTATTTATTAGTAGAATTTGTAAGATAAATTTGTTAAAATGAAATATTAATGTTTTTTTTGGGTGTTAATATGCTCTCAACATCAAAATGTTTTCTCCATTCATTTTCCACGCTTTAATTAAGTGCTCCTATAGATCTTTTGGGTTATTGCTATATTTTAAATATTGGCCAGGTATTCAGGTCAACTTAAATATGAAATTTTTTTATTTATATACCATTAATTCATGATGATCAGAAAACTAAATTTAGCGCTCTCGGTATTTTTTCTCTTAGCCATAGCGGGCTGTAAAAAGGAATCTCCGGATATTAGCGGAAACCCTAATGTTCCTTCAACTACTAAAAAACACAATCCTTATTCAGTGGCCAGTATGCGCCAGGCTGTTGCTACGCTTTTAGTCGGAGACGTTCAGCTCAGCAAAGCCGGTAAAATGGCATATGTTAAGGGAAAAATGCTGATGTCCGGTGCAGGCGCTGGTGCCTCCCGGCAAATGTCAATGGACAGGGGGCTTGCAATTGCAAGCCAGACGATAGCTGCTTCCCATTACTATATCAAGTTTATGCCAAGGGATCAGGCCGATTATGATAAATTAAAAGCTGATTCGAATCTAACGATATATCCTTTTCCACTAGACAACCCGAAACAGCCGTACTCAGGAAGTTACCGGGACCCTGGCGTACCGCAAGGGGTGCCTACTTATCAGTATGCAGCTGTGCCTGTAGCTTATCGGCTTCCTAATGTTCCGTACGAGAAAATTGAAGATTTGTTCCTGCCAGTGGAGCAAGCTAGTGGCGGGCTTATCACTTTGAGCGAAAATAATCAATCGATCTACGCCATTTCTGCCCAAACATTGTCCAGCGAATCAGAATGCAGTGAAGGAGAGACTGGTGGGGGAGACAACGATGGAACCCAGCATGAGGATCAAATGCCGACAAATGATGACTGGTATTGCGGACCAGACGGCCCGGGAACAGTGGACCCATATGATGATGGATATAATTTCAGGGCTCATGGAAGAATAACGGCCCATGATAATAGTTTGGGTACTGTTGGGGTAGAGGGCTTAAGGGTTCGCGCCTACCGGTGGTTTACCACTTATAACGGTTTTACAGACGCCAATGGATATTATGCAGTTGATGGCACTTTTACTAATCCGCCCAATTACTGGATGGACTTTGAAAGGTACGAGTTTTCGGTAAATGATGGGAGTGGAGGTCCGAGAGAAATCGGTGGGCCCCAGATCAGGGCAGCATGAGACTTGCACTTCACCGATGGCCAGGATAAGTTCTGCTCGGAGATTTTCAGGGCGGCATATCACTATTATTATAAGGATATTCAGGGATTGAACAGGCCACCTGAAAACGGTTTCTGGAATACGCAAATGAAGTTGGGCGCGTTTTATCAGAGCGGGACCAGTAATACACTCCCGATCCGGCATACTTTTGGTTTGGGAGAAATGATCAAAATCTATAATCCGGAGGTTGGTAGCAGACAGGTTTATGCAACAACAATTCATGAACTAGGTCATACCGTGCATCTGCAGCTGACGGGGGGCATTTGGGCAGACAATGATGTTTGCGAATCATGGGCCCGTGGTGTGGAGTTCGTTTTGACTAGAATGCAGTATCCTGATTACCCGGGAGGGAGTAACAACATTCCGGAAGGATATACCAATGTGGTGGTGGATTTGATGGATGAAAATCCAACATATGGCAATCGGGGCTACATTGATTCGCGCGATATGGTAATTGGATATAATATTATACAGATCCAAAACGCTTTATATACCGGGCGCAGCTGGAACTCCTGGAAAGAAAATCTAAAAAACAACTATGAAAACACTACAAAACAACACCTGGATGCCCTTTTTAATGCTTGGGCTAATTAGCATGATTGTCTTTGGCTGCGCGAAAAAGGAATGGACCAGACAAGGCGAGTTTGATATTGTCAATGCTACTACAAGGACAGTGTCCATCACTGATCCAAACAAGACTTATGAGATTTTGCCAGGGACAACCCTGCATATCAGTCAGGTTCAGCCAAGTAACAAAGATGTGGTGCCACAGAGCTATGAAGACCCCATTACCCAGGAAGTCGGTCCAAGACAATCCCTGACGGTAAAGATCGGAGATAAATGCCTGATAGCTACGAAAGACAGTCAGCACAGTATACTCAATATCGCAAGTTATCAGAACCAGAAAATAGATGAGCGGAGTTATAAGTTCACTTATACTTTTACTGATGACGATTATAAGCGTGCGGGGGACTGTAAGTAGTCTCAAAAAGATCGAGACGAGAATCCAGGGCTTTGGGCCTGGAAAGATTTTTTCTGGTAGTGTAAAAAATAGGCTGTTCGATTAGTTTCGGACAGCCCATTTTCTTTTTTGACCTGATATTTTTAGGGCTATCTTTTTTGTTTTGAACTCACTCTGGTCGTTTTATAGCTTTTGTGGCTAGTGGCGCAGGGGTTATTTGGGGAATTTACCAGAGGCGATTTTTTCTGTTTGGGAAAATAGTGCTCTAGCTGTGCCGCTGCGAGTTGGAAAAGGATCTGAATGACAGCCGGGATCAGGTATTTGAGGATAATTTCGATGATGTTCATGATGGTGTTTAAATTTATATTGATTCGGTTTTCACAAATCTCATCAGGTTTTGTTGCCCCTGCAAGGACAGAGAAAACGTCTTTTGAATTGCTTGAAACAAATGTCGGCAACACTACTTTACCGGTAAACGACAGGTCATTTTGGAACGGATTATTTCTTGTTTTGGTTGTAATTAGTTGTTTATTAGGTTTTTATTCTTTTGTCTAGGGTGTTAACTGGGCAAAATTGGGAGCGATTTGATTTTGGCTAATAGCGGATAAAAACTAAAAATATTTGTAATTATCTGATAATCAACGTGGTTTTTGTGCTGGTTTTTTTTTGTGATACGCGACAGTTTTGTGAATAAAAGATATTGCCGGTGGGAGGATTTGTGCTTGGGGTGAAAATGTTATTCGGCCTGGCGCGCGTTTGTGGCCTGCCGGCTTCGCCCGTCTTTTTACTTTTACAGGATTTATGCTGTTACTTGGGTTTGTTTCTTCACTAATTTTTAGGTTTTGCAACTTTTGGTATGAGTTGGTTCTATTAACTTTTTGGTCAGCTATTTGAGGACATTTGTGCTTTTCCAAAAGGTGCTTCCTAACTGAACTGAATGCTTTGATATTGTTTTACATTGAAAACCAGTTGTTGTTGCTGTAAGCGACGGTTTATTGGCCACCCTTTTTTCGACACTAAATAACCTTAAAGAATTTATTACGCTTGCAATTAGATTGTTTACCTGATTTTGATAAAGATGGTATTGAATTTTACTGCTGCCTAAAGGTTTTCGGCCTTTGTGTTATATTTGTTTTTACGTAATTAAAAAATGACCTCTCTTTATAAATTAATATCGGACCTGCCTGAAGGTGATTGGAATTATTATTGTTCTTTTGATAACAACAGGAAGATCTCCAAGCCCTTAATTGGCAAAAAAAGTTCACAGGAATTTTATACAGCAGTATTTTAAAAAAGGTGGCAACGAGGATGCTTTTGCTGATTTTAAAACAGATGATTTTGTTAAGGATAGGGCTGACCATACCGTATCAATATTTTTCTTTGGCCTGTTGATTTTTCATAATTCGGGAATAAAATCAAGCCTATTTTACCAAAGTGTAACTTCAGATAAATACGAATTCTTCCAATTATCTGGTTTGTGACCTGTTTGTCCCATGACCTGGCATTTTATGAAGAGGGAAGTTTGGACCTGCTCAAAAGTTGTGGAGATTGGAATGCGATGAAAGCGCATTTGGCAATTAAATATGACCTTTGGGAGAAGGTGCCAGATCTCATACCCCAGGATCTATTTTCACTCTGCGAAAGCTATTATTCTTTCGCTTAGTTCATCAAATGATTGAACATAATAAAGCCATTTGCTGTTTAAAATAACTAAACTTAGTAATCCGTCATCGTAAGGCATTGGGAGTGATGATCTACTGGAAACCTCTGGCTTTTTTCTTTGGTTTTGAGCCGCTTAGCCTCGGCGCACTTTTAATAAGCGCACTGCTGGGATTTATTTCCGTAGCTTGGTATGAAATCATTAAAATAAAAAAGCGTATAGACTATTCTAAAATGCAAACCGCTTAGAAACGTTTTCTTCTACCATCCTTTTTTACTCCAACGTTTTACAGGGTTCCTTCTCGGGCCTGAATAGGTGGTTTAAATATTCACAGTAAATGTTCTACAGGGCTTATTTTTTAAAATGATTATTGCCAGTCTTATTCCAAGAGACAGCAACAAAGCCACTTTGTTGCTAGGTTGCATTTGATATGAATCTAACTTCACAGTACGGGCAAAACCCTAAAAAGGATGTTATATTTGTAGGCTCAAATCAGATATTTGAATTATATGTATTCAGTATGTGTTTATAAAATGGCTGTGTATGCCAAATTTAGTGTATAAGTATGCCTATTGTCATTAAGAACAAAATTCAGGGGAATAAGACCTTAAAAGTGTCGCCATTTAAAAAGGATGTACGTGTAACCGAGCCCCATAAGCACAATAGCTATTTTGAAATTATCTACCTTTCCCGTGGTAGCGGCTTTCATTACATCGATTCACAGCGTTTTGAGATCTTTTCGGAAAGCGTTTTTTTTGTAAGAAAGGAACAAATGCACCACTGGGAAATGACTTCAGAACCAGAAGGCTACGTCGCCATCATTAAGAAAGGTTTTATTGACCAGAGCCTCGACAAGGAAATCAGGACCCTATTGCTCCAGTTGAGCAGAAATGCCGTTTTGCAATTAAAAAAAACTTCATCCATCAATACAATTTTCGAATTACTTGTGAATGAATCAGATGGAGCAGAGCATTCATCAACTGCAGTAATGGAAGGGTTATTAAAGGCATTATTGGCTAAGATTCAGTTGGAAGGTGCAGTGTTAAGGGCAGGAGTAAAGCAGGATGGTAATGGACTGTGCTACCAGTTCCGTGAAATTTTGAGCCAGGAAAAACAGTTAAAGAACAGTGTTGCCCATTATGCTGCCAGATTAAATACCTCTCCGCAGAATCTGAACCTGGCATGCAGAAAAGAAATGAAAGTTTCCGCTTCGGTTATACTCTCCGAATTCATTATTAATGAAGCTAAACGTTTACTGATCTATACCGACAGCACCGTGGGCGAAATAGGATTTGACCTCAGTTTCAGCGATACATCGCATTTTGTCAAGTATTTCAAGCGCTTTACAGGCTACACGCCTCAAAATTACCGGTCCGGTCTTGTTTAATACCATATTATTTTCAAATATACCGCGTAAAACAGAATTTTAAATGCTTCTTTGCGGAATCTAATAACCATTTGATAGTTGAATATCATTAAATATTTTAGTCGACCGTTCATGCAATTCTCCAGATCCCTAGTATTCCTTTTACTTGTTCTATTCAGCCAGGTCACCAAAGCCCAGTATGTTACCCTCAAAGGTATCCTTATCGACCAGCAAAGCAAACAACATCTTGAGTATGCCAGCATGGCCCTCTTAAAAAAGTCTGATTCAACAGTTGTTGGAGGTGCATTGACCAGGGCTAACGGGTCATTTGAGATCAGCAAACTTCAGACAGGCCATTATTTACTGAAAATAGCTTACATAGGCTATAAGAATCGAATTATTCAGGTAGAAATTAATGATGTGAAGGTGCTTAATCTGGGCCAGGTCAGCCTTAGTCCCTCAAGTGAATCGCTTGGTCAGGTAAACATTAGCAGTGGAAAGGTAAATGCAACTAATAAAATTGATAAACAGTTATACCGTGCCGATCAGTTTGAAAGCGCTAAAGGTGGAACTGCAATAGATGTGCTGAAAAACTTACCCTCGGTTACTGTTAACGCAGAAGGACAGATTAGTGTTAGGGGATCTACAGGATTTCTCGTTTTGGTGAATGGCAAACCGATGCTTACCGATGCACATACGGTTTTAAGTCAGCTGCCTGCCAACAGTCTGGCGAATATCGAACTAATTACTTCTCCTTCTGCCAAATACGATCCTGATGGAAAGGTTGGTATTATCAATATTTTGACCAGGAAGGGGGCCAACGACGGGTTTACATTGACCGCAAATGCCCAGGCCGGAGCTCCAAGTACAAAAGACTATGGTAACAAAGAAAAGCCCAGGCGCTTTGGTGGCGATATTACCCTGAATTTCAGAAAAGATAAATGGGATATATCGGTAGGTGGAAATTATCTGCGCAATGATAATGCTGGTTACCGTGAAGGGGATGTGTTTACCAAAAACTTCACCAACAACACCATTACCCGTTTTCCCTCGAATGGCGAACGCAGTTTTGATAAATATAATTATGCAGGAAGGTTATCTGCTGTTTATGCCCCGGATAAAAACAATTCTTTTTCTACCGGTTTTTTTAGGGGAAAACGTTTCCAGTCCCGTCTGGCAGATCTTGTTTACAACAATAGCACTTCAGATCTTTCAACCGGCCTTCCGATCAAGTCAACTACTTATTACAATTCCAACCTGCAGACAAAAGAAGGAACTTTTACACTGGGCAATCTGGATTATACACATACTTTTGCAGATAAGTCTTCATTAACTGCCTCTGCGCTTTATGAGAACGCAAATCTTTATGGCAATACCAAAAACAGAAACCTTGGTTATCCCAATACATCAGATACTATACAATATGTTTTTAATCCATACAGAAACCCGATTAATGGATATAGGTTTAAGCTCGATTATTCCATCAATATTGGCAAAGGAAAATTAGAAAGTGGTTATCAGTTTAGGTATGATACTCAGGACGGACAGTTTGACTACTTTGTAACTCCTGCAACTTCGCAGCCCGACGCCGACCGGTTTAGGGGGATTGCACGGGCAAAAAACAAAATCCATTCGGTTTATTCGCAATATTCGGGCAAACTGGATAAACTGGAATATATTGGGGGGCTACGTTACGAATATTCAGCCAGAACGTTAAATCTTTCTTATGACGCAGCACCCCATGAACTGGATCTTTCCAATCTTTTTCCTTCTTTAAATCTACTTTATAATATTAACGATGGATTGAAGTTAAAAGCCGGATATTCAAGAAGGATCCAGCGTACGAATAATTACGAGCTTAACCCTATTCCCGAGCGGGAGCATTCAGAGACTTTGGAACAGGGCGACCCAGACCTAAAGCCATCCTTTATTGATCTTGCGGAACTCGGATTGACCAGGACTTTTAAAAAAGGCTCTTTTTTTACCACACTATATTATCAGAATATTAAAAATCCAATACAAAGGGTAAACAGCGTTTATGCAGATACGATCTTAAACAGGGTATTTACGAATGCCCAAAGGGCACGTTCATTTGGCCTTGAGATGGGAGCGAATCTCCAGCCCGTTAAATGGTGGAGTCTTTACCTTGGCGCAAATGTATATAATTATAAGGTTTCAGGGAAGTTAGACGTACTTGGCAGCAGTTCTGTTATAGATAATGCAAACTGGGTGTACTCCATAAATGCGAACACCAATTTTAACCTGAGCAAAACCTGGAGTGTGCAGGCAAATGTGAATTATTTATCAAAACGGCCAACGGCGCAAGGAGAGGACTCAAAATTTCTGGTTCCCAATACCGCTGTTAAGAAAACATTTATGAATGGACGTTTTTCTGCAAGCCTACAGTGGCAGAATATGGATCTTGGGATGAACCAATCCAACAGACAACGGATCACCACATTTGGAAAAGATTTCTATACCACTACCAATTATATTTACGAAACCGATGTTTTCTTATTGAATTTTAACTTTAACCTAAACAAGCTCACCGGTAAATCTAAACTTCCTGCCAGCGAATTCGGCGACAAGGAATTTTAAAGTTGTTGATAGCTACTAATCAGCGTCTCATCATATGCTTTCGCGGGGCCATCGACAGCGTTGGTTTTGATGACTGGCTGTATAAGCTTTTGGGGTTGTCTCATATATTATTCCGATGGCTTTAGCTATCCCAACTTTTAACGCAATCCCTTTTGGAAATCACTATATTAAACCGTATAGGTTGGCTCTAAATCTAGTCAATGTTTCGTTACTCATTCCCAAATAGCTGGCCAGAGAATGAAGAGAGATCCTGCTAAAAATTCTGGGATAATTTTCTATCAATATTTCATAACGATCAGAAGCCTTTGGTATTCTGGCTAAATTGGCTCTTTCTGACGCTTTGTAATACTCCATGGATAATAGTTTCCGGCCAATGATGTTGGTTTCAAGGAATTTGTCGTAAAGGCCCTCCAACATTAGGGCCATGCTAGAAACTAGCTGATTTCAATTTGCTTAGATACTTTTTGGCAAAGGCTGATATATCTTTGTCGTTTGATGCGGCGACTTTGGCCAGCAGTTTTTCTGCTACAGGACGGTCACTGATCAAAAGGTTGCGGTAAGCGTTATCGAAAGCATTTCCATGGAGCTTTGAAAGACTTTCCGCCAGTGCATTATTTGCCTCGTCGTTTATCCCTTTGGGGGTTGTTTTGACTGTGCCACTATTACCTGCTTCGCCACCTGTATTGTTTAACCGTGCAGTATCCTTCAGGTTTTCCGGGCTGGAGTCAGTTCGGCCATCAGGACGCTGACCACCAGCAGGCAATGTGCCCATGAGTTGTATCGATTTCTTTTTGGCAAGTACTTTTAGTTCAGCGCTAAAGCTGCTTAAGGCCTCAGTTGCTTTATCTCCCCAAGCTTTAGTCTTGTTACCCTGTTTAGCTGCCAGTCCGGCTGCCCTGAGCTCTTTGCTGCAGAGCAGGTTCAGCTCATTTAGTATGGCAGCGTCACTGGACTGGATTGTTGTGGACAGGCTGATATGGGGTGGCGGCGTTTCGATGTGCTGAGCTGGTATGGCAAATATTAGTGAGCCCGCCAGTAAAATGATGCTTGGATGGATGATGTTGATCATGGTTTAAAGGATTGATGTACAGTTACAACATGCCGCAAAGGGATTGGTTTTGGTTTTTTGTGGATTGGCTGGGCGGGCTGTGGCTGAACATCCATAATGGAGGGTAAAGATTAGAATCAGAGGTTAATGGCGGGGCAGGCTTTTGTGCGTCTTTTACTGGAATTATATCCTCATGGGTTTTAGGGGTAAAGCTATGTGTTAACTGGGGATTCCGCTAAAAGTGGTTCTTCCCCAATTTTGGTGGTCAATCTGGTGCTAATACCAGTCTTTTCCTGAGTAAATCGAAGCTTGCCCTTCCATACATTTGACGTTTAATAGTTTTCAGTTTGTTAACATTGCCTTCGACTGGACCATTGCTCCAATATAGATTGATAGCATTTTCTATGGAATGGAGGTCAGACAACAACCCTGTGGCGAAACTTTTCAACTCTGCAATAACCGAACGGTTAGCTTCTGCAATCCAAGCATTCAGTTCACTGCCCGTTTTAGTTTCAATCAATTCTCGGAATTTTTTCACCAATGACATAGTACGTTTTAATTCAGCTGATGATTGGCACAGTTTGGATATAAGCTTTTTTTGTGTGCTGCTAATTTTACTTTCAGGAGCTAAAAATGCCATGGCAGCAGCCGATGGCTTAAAGAAAGAACCTGCATGCTGTGGAATTTTTGTTTGTCGGGCCTTTTTTCCTACCCTGATATCATAATAGGTCAGTGATTCAGACAATGTGCTATATGCCCCGGGATATCCTTTCTGCTTCAGCTCTGTCCAAAGTGTTTTTAAATGAATATTGGGGGCTGCTTCCATTCGTTTTTTGATGTATTCAAAATAGGCCTCTATCATCCCCCTTTCTCCGTAGGACTTCCGCATCAACACATCCATCGACAGGTATTTCCTGACGGTATTCCTATGCATCCCTAGCGATTTTGCAATTGCGTTGTTGGACAACCCTTTAGCCTGTAGTTTCTTCATCTCATCAAATCGTTGTTTGATAACACCGTCTGTAGCGGCCAGCTTCTTCCCTTTAGGAAAGTCTTTTGGAACCACCAGTGGTTCATCAACTGTTTTAGGGGCCACTGCTCTGCTGAGTCTGGTGTACTCGCGCACCATTACTCTTTTAACGGCTTCGCCAAGATTTTTAAGCAGATGCCAACGGTCAGTGACCTGTATAGCCTGGGGAGCCCCCTTTGTGGCTGCCCGCTGGTCAATGTTTTTTCCTCCCGGTCTGGTAGCAGATCGACTACCTTTCCGGTATCCAGGTTTACCAGGATGCTGCCATATCTGTCACGCTTTTTATATGCCCAGTCATCTACCCCGACGGCTTTAAGCTGCCCTAATGGGGGCAAAGGGGCTTTATGGATCAATCTTAGTAAAGTAGAATCACTCACAGGCATGGATAATGTATTGCAAATACGCTCGGCTGGCCTGCCACCCATTTCCAAGGCTGTAATCAACAACTTCTCATCCATTCTTTTTGTCCTTCGCTTACATGGTTTGAAATGGTCAGCAAAGCGTTCTGTAAATATCTTTCTATTACATTCAGTGGTGAGGCACCGGAATTTTCTGGATTGCAGGTAAATATTACATGGCTTTCCAAACGTAGGCAGGTCACGAAACTTTCTTAAATAATAGCTATGAAGCTTTTTTGACGGACTTAGGCAATCTGGACAACAGCAGACCCTTTGACTGCTCTGAACATAGATATTAACAAAGTCGACCTGGTTGTCTACTGAGACTACTTTAAAGGGATCAGTTGACGAAAAAATCAGTTTGGAAAGATTCATTAAAGCTTAACGAAACACCGCCAAATTTATCATAAAAAACCACCAAAATTGGGGAAGAACCACTTTTAGCGAAATCCCCAACATACCTTTAAGAGCGTGTTAAATTTATGTGGGGTTAGCCAGAAGGGTTATGCTTTATCCGTTAGCTGATAACAGGCAGGCCGCGTTGGTTAACTTTAAAGCCTAAATCATCTTTATCCTTTTTCTGGTTGTGGGATGGGCAAGGATTTAGGGAAGGGCAATAGCAGGATAGTTTTTAATCCTGCAATTATCTGATTGAAAAGACTGTGGTATTTTCTACTGGTAAGCCCAGTCAATGATCTGTTTGAAGGTTTTTTTGATTGCTTCCTGATCTTCTTTTTTTTGGATATCGAGCCCGCAAATCGTGCTGCCGTTCATCTTGCTGATCAGGGTCATGTAGTAATTGGCACTGATCAAAATACCGACTATTGCCCTGAAATTTTTGTCCTTGTCCTTAAAGTATTCGTCGGCTAGGTTGGTGAAATAGGTTTCAGCCAGTTCTTCACGGGCAGCATTGAGTTCCCTTAAAGGTTTAAGGTCTTCGCAAAGAGCCCAGGTGATAATGCTGCGCATTTCTGCGTTTTCCATCAGCGCATCAAACTGTTTTTCCAGTATATCCGTGGTTGCTGCTTTACCAATGTCGGCCATGTTTTCCGGAATAGCCTGTTCGATCTGCTCGGTGTTGGATGCCCAGAAATCCCTGGTGTTCAGGTATTCTTTTACCAGACCTTCCATACCGCCGAAGTAGTCATAGATCAGTTTACGGTCGACTTTGGCCTTCGCCGCAACTTTGCTGACATTCAGACCAGTAAAGCCTTCCTTAACCAGGATTTTGCCTACAGCCGAGATCAATGCCAGTTTCGTACGCTCTTTATTCCTTAAGGGGCCGTCAGTGGTTTTGCGGGTCATGGGATGGTTTGGTTTAACAATGCAATTTGCGAATTTTTTAGGTTTAAATGCAGGAAAGTTCGGTATGTTTTTAATGGGGGATGGGTAGGATAAGTTTGAGGAGAAAATATATATAGGTCGGATAGGGCTGGAGGATAGTCGAGATATTTGGATATGATGTATTCCTGAATGAGATTTTAGTGTTTGAGAAGTCTTATAGAAAGTTATTTTAGCTGTGAAAATTTTGGGATGGGTGTCGCTCAATTTTACACCTCGTCAAAACTGGTTCTAGGCTGCTTGACAATTTAATCACCGAGCTTTAGCACGGGTTCATTCGGTGTTTTAGGATTGTTTTTCAATTGTAGCTATAATTAGTTAAAGTAGTTGATTATCAGGTTATTTTATCTTTTTGTTAACGATGAAAAAACAAAAGTTATAAACATATTGATTATCAACGATTTAATTATTATATTTTCTTTTGTTGCTTATTTGTAGTTTATGCTTGTAACTGTTTGATAATCAATGCGCTTTGCTTTCTGTATTGGCAAGTAATTCAATAGATTTATTCTTTTATTGATTAGCGTTTGGTGGTAAGTTGTTGATTGTTAATTTATTGTATGTTTTTTTTGTTCCTGGTTTTATGTTGTTAATGACAAGTTATAGCAGGACGAAACAGTTTATAAAAATAAAAGCCTCAGGTTAGGCTGAGGCTGTGATTTTACTCGGATGCGGCCTGGGCATTTACCGCGCTCACGGCAATTTCGGTGAGCGCCACATCGGTTGCTTTTTCATTCTCGAGTGTTTGGGCCAATAGGGAGGCGATATCCTCACGATCCATATTTTCTGCAAATACCCTTAACGTGCCATAGGTGGCAATTTCGTAGTGTTCTACTTTTTGAGCAGCCAATATCAATCCGGCATCACGAATCATGGTATCCTTATCGGTATCGGCAATAATGCCATCGGCTTCTTCAAGCAGTCCGGCCATTGCATCGCATTTTTTTGCTGTTGCTTTTTCGTCGAGCAAACCAAATATTTCTTCGAGCGTGCTTATGTGCTCAATGGTTTCGTTGGTATGTTTTTCAAATGCGGCAGCCAATTCGGGACTGGTGGCGGCTTTTTGAAGTTTGGGCAATGCCTTGGCCAGGTGTTTTTCTGCCCAGTAAATATCTTTGAGTTCGTCTACAAAGAATTCATGAAATTCAGAATTGTCTAGTTTTCCTGTTTTTGCAGCGCTTTTAGCTGCTTGTTTTGTAGTTGCCATAATCAAGTATTTTAATTTTTTATTAATGTCTATTTAATCAACCACACTTTTTTTGAGAAGGTTTTGTGTTTTTTGAATTTTCATTGTATTATTCCACATAGGTTTGAATGCTTTGGTCAATTTTTAAGCAATTATCTGCAATGCAATTTAAAAATGAGGGCGTTAAAGCTGATCTTATTAGGCATTGGTATGCCGGTAATGGATGGGATTGGCTTGGTTAACGCGCTACTCATCATTACGATGCTTGAAGATATTCCACATTTGTACCGGGCTGTTAGTGCAGGAGCAGCAGGTTTTTTAACCAAGGATGTGGAAGCCGAAGAACTCTTTTTTGTGCTTTAGATGTTTATTTCCGGCGGGCGCAACGGCCTGATCAGATAGTTGGTATAATCTCAATCTGCTACATCTGGTTTCACAATATCAATAGGTTTCAGGTTAGCGCGTGGCGGGCCGTTAAGTACTTCTCCGGTTTTGCCAGGCATTTAATTATAAGCGGTTTTGATGTCTTTTTAAGCTTTTTTTGCCTCACTCAGGCACTTGTGGATCGGCCAGGCCTTCTAAAAACCAACCCGAGCTATATTTAAATTTTACCGAATGACTGCCGCTTTCGTTGCTTACCTTACCCACAAAATCGTGGGCAATTTCTCTTTGACTTTCCAATACTGTTTTAGCCATTTGGGCATATTCATCCAGGTTTAAGCCATCTTTAATTACATAGGTAAGCTCGCCATTTTCGCTCCAGTCTGATCTGATTACGCCTGCTTTAAAGCGTGTTTCTGTTTGTTTAATATCTTCAGCCATCATGTTTTTTTTAAATCTTAAATGCACTTTTATTTCTTTTAACATGACAGTAAAGCCAAAGGTTTTAACAAGATGTTAAACCTTTAAGATATTAGGGAAGTAAGATTTTAATAATTAATGCACCAGCAAATGTGCGTCGATCATATTAAAAAGATGATCAATGTTAAATGGTTTTTCGATACTGCCTTCGGCCTGGCAATCCATAGGGCATAACAGGCTTTTGTTTGCTGATATAATTAGTATTGGGATGTGACAAATATCAGGGGTGCTTTTAATTTGACGGCATAAATCACGGCCATCTTCCGCACCCAGTAAAACGTCAATAATCAGCATGTCAGGTACGATAGCCCGCGTCCGTTCAATCAGGTGATCGCCATTTAGAAACGAATAAGTACGGTATTTGTTAAACCTGAGTACTAATGACATTGCGTCCAGATTATCCCGGTCATTATCGATGAGCAGGATTTTTGGTATATTTTCCATGCCGCTAATATTTGATTAGCCTTAAAGTTAAGTTTTTTGCAAATGTGGAAAATACGTGTTTAACGTGTGGAAATTACGTAAAATCATTAAAGTTACATCAGTATAAAAGTCCTGAAATTGCTGCAAAACGGATCAATGTGGCAGTGTTTTTCGAATTTGTTTTATCAAGTAAACTCTGGCGATGCCCTTCTATTGTTCGTTTGCTTAAGAATAACCTGTCGGCCATTTCTGTATTGGTAAAGCCCTGGGCAATCAGCTGTAAAATTTCTTCTTCTCTGTCAGATAGTTCTACCGCCATTGTTGCATTGAGCGTTTTTGATTGGGTAGAAGTATAATTTTTTAATAGTTTAACAGCTGATTCGGAACAAATATAAACGTTTCCTTTAATGATGTGCCGAATGGCAAAGAGCAGTTCATCCGGATCAATGCTTTTAAGCAAATAGCCTGATGCACCGAGTTGTACAGCCTGATCTACGTCACTTTCGCTGCCTTGCATAGAGAGTACTGCTGTTTTTAGCTGTAGCTTGCGCTGCTGGATTTCGGCAAGTAATTCAAAGCCATTAACCATCGGAAGATTGAGGTCGGTGATTAAAAGATCAGCCTCAGTGCCATTTTCAAGCAGTTCGAGTGCCTGCGCAGCACTATCGGCTAAGCCAACAATGTTCATGTCTGGCTGTGTGCCAATCAGCATCGCCAATCCATCGCGAACAAGGGCATGATCATCAACCAATAGTATTCTGGTAGGAGGTATTTCAGTAGTTTTTTGCAAAACAGGCAGCTCTAAGTGATATAACCATCTGCTGTCCGCCTGTTTTACTCAGCGGGGAGGTCCGGGTTACCTATATATATTAACATTCCTAAAGGGAATATTGTTTGTGGAATTTGAGAAAAGAAACCTTAGTTGAATAAAATCGCTGCGCAAATTGCTTATGCAAAGGATTTTTCAGGTATATCAACCATGTTCGGGTATATACACTTATGGGGGCTTAGGTCAAATTTTCCGTTTTTACCTTGATCTGTTTTTTATATTGGTTCTGTAAGGATTTTAGCCCGAAAATTCCCTGTGAAAATGAATAGATTCAAGTTAACCAGCCTAAATTTCTCATCCACCCTGAATGCTGTTGAACATGGTAAAGATTCTGCTTTCCGAAGGTTTATCTTGTTGCTCAGAATTCAAGTGTGCAGTACTTCAATGCACTCAAAGCATGCGATCTGATCCGCCCCACTACCTAAATAGAAAAGGGTTAAAAGGCAAATACCCCTTAACCTTTTTCCACCATCAAAAACCAAAGCTTTTTCTGTAATTTTTTTCAGATTTAATTTCCGGGCAAACCATCTCTGTATTTGCGCAGGTTTTTTTTCAGAATTTCCCTGGCCTGATATATGTGGGTTTTAACTGTGCCCAGGGGGAGGCTCAGTTCGTTAGCAATTTCCTGGTATTTGTACCCCTCAAAGTATCTTACAAAGGGTATCCGGTACATGTCGGGCAGGCGATTCAAAGCCGCATCTATATCTCTGCCAACAAAGTTTCCTTCGGCCTGGTTTTTGGTAGCACTGTATAAGAGATTATTGTCGGCTTCGTTTTGCTGGGTAAAAACCTCCGACCATTTTTGTTTTTTACGGAAACTGTTGATAAAAGTATTGCGCATAATTACAAACAGCCAGGCTTTAAAATCGGTACCATCCTGAAAGCGTTCCAGAAACCTGTAGGCTTTCATTAGTGTATCTTGTACCAGGTCTTCGGCATCATCTTCATCTTTTGTGAACAGCATGGCCCGCGACCTTAAAACAGTTGCGTTATGCTCCAATTGGGAGCTGAATTTCTTTATATCCATTTTGAATCAGATAATTGTTGTTAATGCTTTAGCGTTTTTAACGGTATTTCTGTTGATTGACAGGTAGTTTACTGCATTCGAATTGTTGTATCGCGAGTGGTATCACTCATTAACGTATCCTGGTTTAGATTCGAACTCGTATCCATCTGTGTGGTGTCTTTCGTCAGCGAATCGTCACTGTTATTTTTGCGGTCGGAACTGCAGGCAAGTGTTAAAAGTGCCACGCAGCTTAAAATTAAGCTTAGTTTTTTCATCGTATTTTGTTTTTGGTAAACAGATACCTAAAAAACAGCCCACCCGTAATATGGTTGATTGGATTAATACCCGTTTTTACCGCGTATAATACCTTAAATTTCAGCGTAAAATACTGGAAAACAGCTATGCCTGATGGCTGCAAAACCTTCGGGACTCTGGTGTTGTTGTTTAAATAAAAATCAGTTATTATGAATACAGATCCAAAACAAACACCCGAAGAGGAAGATGAAAACGGAAATGCACAGAAAAAGCAAAGCCCGAATGATGAGCCTGAGATGGAAGATAATGATGTGCAGCGCGGTTTAAGCGGCGAAACCGATGATGAGGAAAACGTTAACGGAGACCTCAGCGGAAATGCATCAGGAAATACCGGTGCCTAATTGTTACGACTGCTTAAACTGCGGCCGTTTTCATAATTGCTAAATATAAATATTTCGGTAAATACGTTTTTTAAACGTGTTTGTTCTAAAAATACCAGGTATTTATACGTGATTTTTTTTTTCTTTTTTTATGCTAAGGCATAGACCGTTTATTTGCACTTTATAGAGCTAAACGCTCTAAGCATCCTTTATCCTTATTTTTCTTTAAACTGAGCATGAGCATTAGTGAAAAACAGATACTCAGGCACCTGCCTTTCAGGTGCTTTTATATTGATGCGTCGGGGGTTGTACGCTATGACAATCATAGTAAAGCCACTCTAGGCTGCCCGGTTGAAACACTATTTGAATATAATCCCGAATTGTATAAGGCATGGGTAATGGAGTCCATAAAAACCAAACTATCCCAGCAAAAAATTACTACATCGGTACCCGGAAGGAAAAGAATAAGGCTTGGTGTTGAACCGGTAGCTGGTGGAGCAGTTTTTTCGATGGTAGATGTGAACGGGAGTGAAACCGTTACGGGCGAAGATAACCTCGCCCGGTTTTATACCACTGCGCTCGACTCGCTCGATGATTATGTTTACGCTTTTGACCGCAACGGCCGATTTGTGTATGTTAACCAGGCCATGCGCAGGCTTTATGGTATCGACATCGACCCGATAGGTAAACAGCTCAGTGAGCTCGAATACCCCGAAAAACTATCAGCACGGCTAAATGCGCATATTGCTTCGGTATTTGCATCTGGTAAGGCGGTTAAGGATGAAGTTTTTTTTACCAGCCGGACTGGTTTTTCTGCTTTTTTCAATTTCATTTACAGCCCGGTACTCGATGCGAATGGAAAAACCGCATTGGTTGTAGGTGTATCAAGAGATACTACAACGCTGGTGCAGGATATTAGTGTACTTAAAAATACCATTAATGCCACTTTCGATAGTGTGAAAGAAATGATCCAGGTGTTCGAGGCCGTACGCAATGAACATGGTGATATTATCGATTTTACCTGGATTTTAATTAACCAGCGCGCACAGGAACGCTTTGGCGATGTGGTTGGGAAACGCCTCTTAGCACATAATCCGGGAGTGATAGAAGCAGGTATATTTGACCATTTCGTAGAGGTGGTAAATACTGGTAAGCCTATGGATTACGAAAAACGGTACCGCGCCGAACAGTTTGATGGCTGGTACCACCAGTCGGCAGTGAAGCTTGGCGACGGTATTGCCACTACCACCACCGATATTACTGCGAGGAAGCAGTCGGAAGATGAAGTGGTTAAGAACCTGACACTTTTGAAGGCTTCTGAATCGCTATCGATGACCGGTAGCTGGGAATACGACCGCGATACAGATCTGTTTTACTGTTCTGCCGGGATGTATGGCCTCTTTAAGCTCCCTTGTGATGTATCTGTGTCGACAGCTATTTTCCTTCAACATGCTTTACCATCATTCGTAAAACAGACGAAAGAATTTATCAGGGCACTTAAAAAAAGTAATACAGATCTGGAAACCCTTATTGAATTTGAAATTGACGGACAGCGCCGGACACACCGGATCAGGGTATCTTTTACTGATGATGCACAGCCCGGGAAATTACGTGTTATAGGCGTAAATATGGATGTTACCACTGTTTTTGCACTCGAAAATCAAAACCGGATGCTGATCAGGCAGGGGTATGAAGACCGGGAAAAACAACAACTTGATTTGCTAACCTCAACCTTTAATGCCCAGGAGGAAGAACGCGGGCGTTTGGCAGTAAAATTACATAACGATTTGGCTCAGTCGCTTTATGGCTTGTTGTTCAATTTGAAATCGATGATGCCTAAAACAGGGGAGGTGTGGAGTGCTACGCACGAAAATGCACGCCAGTTCTGTGTTGATATTCTTAAAGATGCCATAACAGAAACCAGGCGCATTTCGCACCAGTTAACGCCCAGTATGCTGCAACAATATGGTTTGCAGGTTTCCCTCGAAGAGATGATCCGTAAATTTGCACCGCATTTTAATATCGGATTCGATTTTAAAGGTTTACAGGATAAGCTCGAGCCTTATCACGAAATTTTCATGTACCGAACCGTTCAAGAGCTATTACTAAATGCTGTTAAACATGCCAGTGCCAAAAATATCGGCATTAGCATAACCAGGGCAATGGAACGCTTTGTGATTGAGGTGAGCGATGACGGTAAAGGATTTGACAATCCCAACGAAACCAAAGGCATGGGTTTGGCTACCATACGCGCTAAGCTAAAGCTGCTTGGTGGTTCGCTTGAGTTATCTTCTGGTAAAGGGAAAACAGTGGTTAGGGTATTAATTCCTACCTGAAAAACCTTAAAAGCTTTAATTAATGAAACTAATCATGCAGAGACACGTGTCTGATTTTACTTTGCTAAACCTCAGGTTTGAGCGAGGTTGATCGATTTGTTATGAGCTTAAAAGTATTAAAGTTTTACCCGAATTTGCAGGTAGTTAGCATGCGGATGGGATGATATGGAGCGATTTTATGTTACCTTTACCTTGATTAGTACAATTCTTTCACATGGCCAGGAACCAAAGAAAAATACCCGTTAATACGATGGACGACGCTTTCAATCGGGGTATTGCCATGGACAGGAACAGCATAAAAAAGTCTGATTTTATAACCGCTATCCAAAAAGAAGAGGCCAGCCAGCCACACCGGGATGAAGGTTACACCTTCCATATTTTGGAAAAAGGGGCGGTTGTGATGGAAATTGACTTTCAAACCTACCACGTTTCTGCACCTGCAGTGGTGTATCTGCATCCCGATCAGGTGCACCGCATGCATGATATTGATGATATTATCGTGTGTTCACTCTCCATTAACAGTGAAAACTTAAACGCCGTGCACCTTAATATATTACAGGAGCTTACGCCAGCAGTCCCTTTAGCTTTGAGTGCGGAAGCTTTCGTAGTAGTAGCTGAATACTTTGCCCTCAGCCTGAAATGCTACCGCCAGAAGGAAAACAGGCTGTATCACATGCTGGTGAAAGACAGTTGCAATGCTTTAATAACTTACCTTTTATCTGTATTTTTAAATCAGAATAAACCCGAAGAGGCGTTTTCACGGTTTGATAAAGTGAATAAATCTTTCCGTAAATTGTTGGAACGAAATTATTGCAGCTTAAAACGACCAGGAGAATATGCTGCCTTGCTGCACATTTCCACAGCCTATTTAAATGAATGCGTAAAAAACGCAACCGGTCTATCCGTTTCACAGCTAATCCAGGACAGGGTTATTCTAGAAGCCAGGAGGCTGCTATACCATACCGATAAGTCTGTAAAGGAAATTGCCTTTGAGCTGGGTTATGCAGACTATCCTTATTTTTCCAGGTTGTTTTCAAAGGCAACAGGCAATACAGCAATAGCGTTTAGAAATAAAAACCGCGATTAGTCCAATACTTACTTCGGTTTATGCTTTTTAAGTTACGGCAGAGTGAGGAACTTTGTCTGATATTAAAGTAAGCCGAAATGGAACAAAATAAAAACGTACTGGTATCAGGGGCCAGCTTTGCGGGGCTCACCACAGCCTATTGGATGAATCAGCTGGGTTACAAAGTGACTATTGTAGAAATCGGTGGTTCTTTGAAGAAAGGCGGTACTCCGGTTGATATTAAAGATATGACCATCGGGATTGTGAAACGGATGGGGATTTTTGAGCAAATCAAAGCCCAGCGGGTTGGTCCTGAAAAATGGGAGTTTAAAAATGCAGCAGATCAGACAGGTTACAGCTTAATCATTAAGCGAGCTGGAGAAGAATTTTCAGATGATGAATTTGAAATCGAACGCGATACTTTGCTGGATCTGTTATATCAGCTGGTCAAAGACGATGTTACATTTGTTTTCAATAACAGTGTTACCGCATTACAGGAAACTCCGGAGCATATCGAGGTCACTTTTAAAGACGGTTCAACCAGCGCTTATGATTTTGTTTTTGGCTGTGATGGCATACATTCTGCCGTACGAAAAATATGGTTTGGCCACGAAACTGAATATGCACACTTTCTGGGGCAATATTTTTCAATTACCGTAGCAGATAAGCTGCTCGTTGATAATGGCACCTATCAAATGTACGCTGAGGCCAATAAAGGTGCGGCACTTTATGCCCATAACGGTAAAACGGATGTTATCTTTACTTTCAGGCCCGAAGCGGAAATCGTTTACGATTTTCGCAATCAGCAGCAATTAAAAGAAATCGTTTCCGGCCAGATGAAAGGTATGGCATGGAGAACGGCTGAACTGGAGCAAGAACTGATTAAATCATCTTCTTTTTACTTCGATAAATTCTGTCAGATAAAAATGCCATCCTGGACAAAAGGAAGGGTAGCGTTAATTGGTGATGCCGGCTATTGTGCTTCCCCGGCGGCAGGAATGGGTGGTTCGCTGGCCATTATTGGCGCTACTGCGCTTGCTGATGCTTTCGCAAAATATCCGCAAAACCATCATGCTGCTTTTGAGGCATACCACAAGGAGTTAAGGCCTTTTATTGAAGGAGTGCAGCGTGAAGCCATTAAAACACTTGATAAGCTGTTGCCTGCTACTACCGAGGAGGCAGCGGCAATGTGGAAAAACGGTATTTCGTTTTAAATCATGGAAGACTAGGCCGCAAATAGCTATGCTTGCTTATCGGAATCCCCAAAGTTTTGTATTTTAGCTTATCGTAATTATAAAGGGCAAAACTTTACTAAATGAAATACCGGAAATTCAGAAGATGATAAGATTTACAATTGCACTCACTTTTTTACTGCTTCAAACTGGTTTTATTAAATCAACAGCACAGCCCAGGGCAACAAAGCCCGCCACAACCAATAAATCTGCTATTATTACCGGTGCCGACCAAACAGAAAAGTATTTATCCTATCTGAAAGGGAAAAGAATTGGCCTGGTAGCAAATCAAACTTCTATTATAGCAGATAAGAGCAGTGTGGATAGTTTATTAACGCTGGGTATCAAAATCGTAAAGGTATTTGGCCCCGAACATGGTTTTAGGGGTAAGGCGAGTAATGGTGCTGTAGTAGGAAACGAAGTGGATGCCAAAACCGGTATTCCCATCATCTCTTTGTATGGACGGAATGAAAAACCGACTAAAGAGCAACTGGAAAACATCGATCTTATGGTTTTTGACATACAAGATGTTGGCTGCCGTTACTATACCAACATCAATACTTTACAGTATGTGATGGAAGCCTGTGCGGAAAACAATAAAGAATTGCTTATTCTGGATCGGCCCAATCCTAATGGTAATGTGGTTGACGGGCCAGTGATGACCGAAGATAAATATAAATCGGCGATTGGCATTCACTATATCCCCATGGCACATGGGATGACCATTGGAGAGTTTGCCCAATACCTGAATGGAGAAGGTTACCTAAAAAAGCCCTGCAAAATTAAAATTATCCCCATTGCAGGATATAACCATGATACGACTTATGAGCTCCCTGTTCATCCCTCACCGAATCTGAATACCCAGCAGGCCGTTTTGCTATTTCCAAGCCTTTGCATGTTCGAGGGTACAGCGATTAATGAAGGGCGCGGAACCTATATGCCCTTTACCATACTAGGTGCACCTGCACTAAAAGGTAAGTACAACTTTTCTTATAAACCGGTAAGTATTCCCGGCATGAGTGAGCGGCCAAACCACAGGGACTCGATGTGCTACGGGATCGATTTACGGAAATACGATATGAGCGAACTGCGCAAGCGTGGTAAAATTAACTTATCATGGCTCATTGAACTCTACAAGGCATATCCAGACAAAGCACACTTTTTCGGCGCAGAAAGAGGAAATACAGGCGTTTCGCCTTTTGACCTTCGAATTGGCAGCGATAGCCTGAGAAAGCAGATCATTGCCGGGGCAACTGAATCAGAAATCAGAAAAAGCTGGGAGCCAGGTCTGCAACAGTTTAAAAATATCCGTAAAAAATATCTGCTTTACCCTCAGTAACGATCCGCTATTTTGTGTACCACCATTAACAAAACCTCTGCCCGCTTTATTGATTATTTTGGTAATTTGTAGATTTACATATTTAACTTATGATTTACTAATTTTGACGGTGATATTGAGAATATTCAGTGAAATTAATTATAGCTATTATACTTTTTGTATCAGCAAGTAAACCTCTTTGTCAAATCCATCATTCAATAGCTAACCGCCATGATCCCCAAATTTTCAGAAAACAATCAAATTGGCTTGGTTGCTAACTTTGCTGAATTAGTTAATACCAGCTTTGAGGGAGCTACCAATGCCTTGTGCTGGTACAGAGATCTGAACGGAGATTTTAAAGAAATTGTTGCTAAACTTCAGTTAGAGCAGAACGTTACAGAGGTTTTGCCTGAAAATCTTTTATCGTTGCAGCTTTCTGAAAATGGGAATGTGGCCAGGGAAATTATTTTAAATGATTTGCAAATACTAACCGATTTTGGTGCATCACCGGTACTCAATCTCATTAAAAATTACCAGCGTGATGAAGAGTTCGATTTCATTTCTACTGATGTATATTCGTATCATGTAGACCGCTCGCCCGTTGCAACCGATACTTTTTTATGCACCTATTATGGTGCTGCGAGTGATATTTTACCCAATGGTCAGGCTGAACAGAAAATTTTAATTCCCGAAATCCGCGAAAAGCTTAAAGCATTACATGATGGTTCGGAAGGAACATTTGAAGACTTTTTGAAAGAATACTTTTTTGATTTGCATTACCAGCCAAAGCCGGATGCTCAACCCACAAATTTAGGGCTGGGTCATCTTTGGCGATTGGCAGTAGATCATCCCGGGCAAAAAGTTTTGCCTTGCATACACCGCGCGCCTGTAGAAAATGAGGATGAATACCGGTTGCTACTCATTTGTTAAAAGCAAGATAACTATTTGGAGTAGGCAGGAGCACTGCTAATGCTGAACCGGTAAGCTAAAACATTAGCCTTTCGAGGTTTGTTGATTAAGGCATGAAAGACCTTGCCCACCGATTTCAATCTAATCCGATTTTACAACCCGGCGACATCACACCCAGCGAAAAATCTTTGCAGGTTATCTGCCTGCTCAACCCCGGCGTTTTCCGTTTTGATGGAAAAATATGGCTGTTGGTGCGTGTGGCCGAGAGCATTGCCCAAAAAGAAGGTTTTGTGTTTTTTCCGATGATGGATGAACAAGGGAAACTGGAAATTGTAGAAGTAGCGCTTAACGATCCGGATTTAATCGCCACCGATGCCCGCGTAATGAACTATCGTGGCCTCGACTACCTGACAACCGTTTCGCACCTGAGATTGCTGAGTAGCAAGGATGGGATTCAATTTCAGGAAGAAGGTGGTTATCACGGGCTTTTTGGAATTGGCGAACTGGAACGTTTCGGAATTGAGGATTGCAGAGTAGTAGAACTCGACGGAACTTTTTACCTCACATACACCGCGGTTTCTGCTTCGGGTGTAGGGGTTGGATTGCGTACTACCAGAGACTGGGAAAATTTTTCGCTGCCGGTAATGATGCTGCCACCACACAATAAAGATTGCGCTTTGTTTGAAGAGAAGATAGGCGGGAAGTTCTTAGCCCTGCACCGCCCAAGTTCCAAAGAAATAGGGGGGGACTTTATCTGGCTTTGCGATTCGTTAGATGGCGAACACTGGGGGAACCACAAATGTATTATTAAAACCAGACCGGGTATGTGGGATAGCGCACGGGTAGGGGCAGGTGCGGCACCAATCCGCACAGAAAAAGGTTGGCTGGCCATTTATCACGGGGCCGATCAATCGCATCGATATTGTTTAGGCGCTTTTTTACTAGATTTTGATAACCCCGCAATTGTATTGGGTAGAACAATTGATCCGATAATGGTTCCAGCCGAACCTTATGAACTCAGTGGATTTTTTGGCCTTGTGGTGTTTACCAACGGACATGTGGTAGATGGCGATAAGCTGACGATTTATTACGGAGCTGCAGATGAATTTGTTTGCGGAGCAGTGTTTTCAATCGCTGAGGTTCTGGATGCAACAGTGACTGTTCGCTAAGCATACATTTGATTGCGAATTGTATATCTTCATGAGTAGAAAGTGATAGGATTTTTGAAAAATGAAATCACAAACCTGATTAATTGCTTCCCGAAAAATAATCACTTGTTTAATCAGGAGATTGTAGAAGTGAAATAGCGGCTTCATTTCCCTGCATAGCCGCCAAATCGCACGCACTTTGCCCGCGCATATCTCTTAAATGCTTATTAGCCCCTTTGTTGAGCAATAGTTTTACCATTTCGTTCCGACCGAACATGCTTGCAAACATCAAAGCCGTGCCGCCGTTTCCATGTTGCAAATCGAGGTTGGCGCCATTGGCAATCAATGTTTCTGCAATTGGTAAATAGCCTTTAAAAGCAGCGCCCATTAAGGCCGTGTTACCACCGTAATCTGCCGCATTAATGTTGGCGCCAGCTTGCAAAAGTAGTTTGGCAGCTTCTGGTTGATTATTATAACAGGCAATAATTAATGGGGTATAACCTTTTTCGTCGCTATAATTAACATTAGCGCCACGGGCGATAAGTGTTTCCAGTACTGCAAGCTCGCCTTTTCTGGCGGCGGGTATTAAAAGGTAGTTTAGCTCTTCCATGTCTGGATAACCATAGCCCGCGAGAGAAAGTTTGGAAACAGATGAAATAAATTATTCTGGTATGCATCCGTTTGCCATAATTAGCTTTGAAGAGATAAATACAGGTATTTATCCGGGTAAATAGACAAAACTTTTGTTTGTTGCATGTGGTTTTTATCATAAGCAAAAGTAGTGGGTGGGGTGTAACCCTCTCTATACTTAATGAGGCTAGCAAAAAAACACCAATCATATGAAAAAACAAGAAACCGATAAAGCTGCAAAACCTGTACAAAAAGGTACGGCGGCTTCTGGTAAAGCATTGCGCGAATTACTTACCGATGGTATCCGTGATCTTTACTGGGCAGAAAACCATTTGGTAAAAGCACTGGCGAAAATGATTTCAGCGGCAAGCGCTCCTGAATTAGTTACGGCACTAACCCAGCACCTTGGGCAAACGGAAGGGCAAGTATCGCGTCTCGAAAAAATCTTTGCATTACTCGATGAAAAAGCTGTTGCTAAAAAATGCGATGCAATGGAAGGGTTGACCAAAGAGGGGGAAGGGCTAGTTGAGCAAACGAAAGCTGGTACTGCAGTGCGAGATGTGGGGATTATACTTGCCTCACAAAAAGTAGAACATTATGAAATAGCTGCATACACAGGTCTTTTCAGGCTTGCCTCTACACTTGGGCTTAACGATGTGGCCGATCTTTTAGAGCAAAACCTTGCAGAAGAGCAGCAAACAGATAGCATATTGGCCGATATTGCCATGAACGCGATAAACCAAAGTGCTGCAAACGAATAACATATAAGACTATGGCCAGAAAAACAACAGCTAAAACAGGTGGTATTAATAACCAGCCTGGCAACGATAAGACAGCAAAGCTGGAAAGTTTTGTTGCAGACAGTGCCGGAGAAAAAATGACTACCGATCATGGTGTAGGCATTAACGATGATCAGAATTCGCTGAAAGCAGGAGACCGGGGCGCAACCTTGCTGGAGGATTTTATATTAAGGGAAAAAATTACCCATTTCGATCACGAACGGATTCCTGAGCGCGTGGTGCATGCCCGCGGATCGGGTGCGCATGGCGTGTTTAAAGTATATGAAGACCTTTCGGAACTAACCCGGGCGGCCTTTCTTTGCGACCCTGGTGCGGAGACACCTGTATTTGTGCGTTTCTCTACAGTAGCCGGATCGAGGGGGTCGACTGATCTTGCACGGGATGTTCGGGGATTTGCAGTAAAGTTTTATACCCAGGAAGGTAATTTTGATCTCGTTGGAAATAACATGCCTGTATTTTTTATTCAGGATGCCATGAAATTTCCAGATTTGGTGCATGCCGTTAAGCCCGAACCGGATAATGAAATGCCGCAAGCCGCCTCGGCGCACGATACTTTTTGGGATTTTATTTCGCAAATGCCCGAATCTTCGCACATGATTATGTGGCTGATGAGCGACCGCGCCATTCCCCGCAGTTACCGGATGATGGAAGGATTTGGCGTACATACTTTCCGATTGGTTAATGCAGCTGGTAAATCAACCTTTGTTAAGTTTCACTGGAAACCACTTTTGGGTGTACATGCTGTAGCCTGGGATGAAGCACAAAACATTTCGGGTAAAGATCCCGATTTCCATAGGCGAGACCTTTGGGACGCCATTGAGGCAGGTGCTTTTCCCGAGTGGGAGCTGGGCGTACAACTGGTAGCTGAAGAAGATGAATTTAAGTTTGATTTTGACCTGCTTGATCCGACAAAGCTTATCCCCGAAGAACTTGTACCTGTACAGCGTATTGGAAAGATGACTTTGAACCGCAATCCCGATAATTTTTTTGCCGAAACCGAGCAAGTCGCATTCCATGTTGGTCATGTGGTGCCGGGCATCGATTTTACCAACGATCCGCTAATGCAGGGTAGGTTATTTTCGTACACCGATACTCAGCTTATCCGTTTAGGTGGTCCAAATTTTCACGAAATACCCATTAACCGGCCTGTAGTAGCTGTGCACAATAACCAGCGCGACGGCTTTATGCGACAAACCATTAACCGGGGTAAAACGAGTTATGGCCCCAACGGCATAGCTGGCAATGATCCACAACAGGTTAAAGTAGCCGAAGGCGGTTTTGCCAGTTATAACGAACGCATTGATGCCCGAAAAATCAGAGGCAGGAGCAGGAGTTTTTTTGATCATTTTTCGCAAACCCGCTTGTTTTTAAATAGCCAGTCGGAAGCCGAAAAAAATCACCTCATTGATGCTTTTAGTTTTGAGTTGGGTAAAGTGAAAATGGTACCGGTAAGAGAACGAATGCTTGGGCTTTTAGCGCATGTAGATAAAGCACTAGCCGCTGCAGTAGCTTATGCTTTAGGGCTTCCGGTTCCCGAAATTCCTTTAGCGCAATTGAATGGCAGCATTCCGGCCGATGCCGATCGTGCACTTTATACACCTGAGCAAAAAGAAGGTGCACTGGCAAAATCGCAGGCCCTTAGTATGGCTGCAACCATTAAAGATTCGATAAAAACACGGAAAATTGCTATACTGGCGGCAGATGGAGTAGATGGAAATGCACTAAATAAACTTAAAACCACTTTAACAGCGCAAGGCGCAGTTGTACACGTAATTGCACCTAAACTTGGTAACATTATTTCGGCAGGTGATGAGAAAATTCAAGTAGCCGAAAGCTTTTTAACGGCAGCTTCGGTATTGTACGATGCAGTTTATGTGCCGGGTGGAGCAAATAGTGTGGCTACCCTGGCAGCAGAAGCCAATGCAGTACATTTCCTCAACGAAGCTTTTAAACATTGTAAAGCTATTGCAGCCGACCAGCCAGCTATGCAGGTGTTGGAAGCGAGTTATTTTTATCCAAAGCTACCAGCCGAATATAGCGAAGAAACAGTGTTGCGCGAAGGGGTGCTGGTAACAGCAGATTTAAAATTGCTGGGCAGCTTGTTTCCGAAGATGATTGCGTTGCATAGGTTCTGGGACCGTGAAGTGCCGCGGAAAATTCCAGCCTGATTTTAAGTTTTTTATAATTGGTGCCGGTCCTTTGGGCCGGCATTTTTTGTTTTAAATAAATGCCGGCAACATTAAATCAATAACTAAAAATAGAGTTGTTTTGAAAACTTGCGAGTTTGTTACGATAAAACTATTTTTGGATTATCTTCCCTTAACAAACTTATTACCAAACATAAAAACTAAAAGAAAACGATGTTCGATTACGGAGCACTGCCTGATGACGATCTCTACTTGCTCTTGAAAAACGACGACTCGATGGCGTACACGGTAATTTATCATCGTTATTTTGACACGCTTTATGTACACGCGGCCAATAAATTGAAAGATAAAGACGAAGCCAAGGATTTGGTACAGGAAATTTTTGTCAATTTATGGAATAACCGCAGGGCAATAAATATTACCACTAACTTTAAGTCCTATTTGTACGTAGCCATCAGGAACAAAGTATTAGACCGGATTTCGCATCAGCAGGTAGCCAGCAGGTATGCCGATTCGCTACAGCATTTTATGATCAACAATCAATGTGTTACCGATCACCTGGTACGCGAAAGGCAGCTTACAAGATTGATAGATGATCAAATTGCACAATTGCCCGATAAAATGCGCGCTATTTTTGAAATGAGCAGAAAAGAAAGTTTATCGCATAAAGAAATTGCCGATAAACTGAATATTTCAGAATCAACGGTAAAAAAACAGGTTGCCAACGCGGTTAAAATTCTCAGAAGTAAACTAAGTGTTAACTTTTTTTTAATTTTTTAATTTTTTTCTACTCCCTGCCTTCCAGTTAGCCGTCATGTTTATAATTAAGGATAAAAATCCTTTTTGTATCTATGAAACAACATCAAGCTAACGATCTTTTAAACAAATACCAGCAAGGCAAATGCACCGAAGAGGAGCTGAGCATGTTAGAAAGCTGGTATAATTTACCCGAACCTGAAACCATTGCCTTTGAACCTGACGAGCTTTTAAATGCCAGGACCGAGGTTTGGCAGAAACTGCCCGTATATCAGGCTAAGAAAACCATAAAGTTATGGCGTGCAGTAGCTGTCGCGGCATCTTTAATATTGGCAGTGAGTATTGGTTTTGTGGTGTTTTCCCAACGAAACAAAGCCGGACAGGATTTAACCGCAAGCAATGATATTAAACCGGGAGGCAAAAATGCCACCTTAAAACTGGCCGATGGACGTGAAATTATCTTGAATAACCTGGCTACTGGTGAGGTTTTACAACAGGGAGGCCTTAAAATTACCAAAACCGCCAACGGGCAATTAATTTATACCGTGCAGGGAACTGCAGATCATGAGGCAGTGGCTTATAACAGCATCAGCACACCAATGGGGGGCACTTATCAGGTTATTCTGCCAGATGGAACCAGGGTTTGGCTAAATTCTGCCTCATCGTTAAAATACCCAACCGCATTCAAAGCCAACAAAAGAGAAGTGGAGCTTGTTGGTGAGGGATATTTTGAGGTTGCACACAATGCGCAAAAACCTTTCCATGTAATTACAAAAACGCAGGATGTAACCGTACTGGGTACACACTTTAACTTATCGGCTTATCCGGATGATGATTTTACTAAAACTACGTTGTACCAGGGGAAAGTTGAAGTTCGGGCGCAAGACCAGGCGGTGGTGCTTAAACCTAACGAACAGGCTATGCTGCAGGCCGGAAAAATTTTAGTTAAACCGGTTGATAACGAGGGCGATTTAGCCTGGAAAAACAACGAGTTTTCTTTCTCGAGCGAGCGCTTGGGCGATATATTGAAAAAATTAGGCAGGTGGTACGATGTAGAGTTCGAATGTCCGAAAGATTTAGAGGACCTCGAATTTGGCGGATACATCAGCCGGGATAAAAGTTTAAAACAGGCATTAAATATGATTGATCAGGAGGGAACAGTTCACTTTAAAATAGAAGGGAGGAAGATTACCGCTATGAAGTAAATTTTACCCGCTTCAGATCAAAAAAAAGGATCAGTGCATTGCAGTGCGCTGATCCCCTAAACTCTTGCAGGAGTCGATTTTTTTTGGATCTGTTAAAATAGAATAAACCATTTATCATTTCTTAGACCAAACCCAAACAAACAAATGTATGAAATTTTACATAACATTTATCGGGTAAAATATGCCCGTATAAATGCTCGTATTTTACTCAAATTGAAGTTAATAACCTTTATCCTCATCGCTACCTTTTTACAGGTAAGCGCTTCAAGCTTTGCACAGATAAGCTTGCGTGAAGAAAATGCTTCGCTGGAACGGGTGATACAAAAAATCAGAAAACAAACCGGATATGATTTCTTTTATAACGCTGCGGCTATTAAAAGAGCGAAACCGATTACCGTTTCTTTAGAAAATGTTTCACTAAACCAGGCACTCCAGGCTTGTTTTGCCGGCCAGCAGTTGGTTTACCGCGTAGAAGAAAAATCGATTATCATCCAGGCCCACAATATCATGTCGGTTGCAGCCATTGTGGTAACCGGTAGGGTAACAGACGAAAAAGGACAGCCTATTCCCGGAGCTTTAATCAGGGTTAAAGGTACCAATGGGATCAGGCCCGTAGCTACCGATGCGAATGGTCAGTTCAGGATACTGGTACCTGATGATACCGAAACCTTACTGGTAAGTTATATCGGTTATAAAGTAGAAGAAGTTTCCATCAAAAATAAAAAATCGCCATTTAACATTAAACTTTCGGCAGTTACCAAAGATTTGGAAGAAGTAAGGGTAATTAACACAGGGCTATTTAAAAAAACAGTTGAGAGTTTTACCGGTGCCTCAACTACGGTTACCGCTCAAGATTTGGCCAATAACGGTAACAGAAACCTGATTTCTACACTGCGTAACATCGACCCGGCTTTTAATATTATCGAAAGCAATGCTTTTGGATCGAACCCTAACCGTTTACCCGAAATCCAGATCCGGGGTAACTCAAGCATCCCAAATGTTGGCGAGTTACAAGATCAGGCCAGGGCCGAACTCAACACTCCATTAATTATTTTAGATGGTTTTCAATCTACCTTACAAAAATTGTACGATATGAATGAAAACGAGGTAGAATCGATTACCATTTTGAAAGATGCTGCCGCTACTTCTATGTATGGTTCCAGAGGTTCGAACGGGGTGATTGTAATCATGACCAAAGCGCCACGACCAGGTAAATTACGTTTATCGGTAAGATCGGATGTTAATTTTGAAGCGCCTGATTTGAGCGGTTACAGTTTATTAAAAGCAGCTGATAAATTAGAACTCGAGCGCATTGCCGGCTATTATAATAATCCAAGAGCCGAAATTGACCTTCCTTTAAAAAGATATTATAATTTCTTGCTGAATGAGGTAAACAGCGGTGTAGAAACTGATTGGATGGCTTTACCACTAAGAAATGGTGTTGGCCAAAGGCACTTCCTTAAAGTAGAAGGTGGCGATAATGCATTCAGGTACTCTGCCTCAGGCCAGTTAAACGATATTCAGGGGGTAATGAAAGGCTCATCGCGCCGCACCTTTAACGGGAATATTACTTTGTCGTATATCTATAAAAACCTAAGGTTCAGAAATAATTTGCAGATCCAGCAAAGTAACTCGCAAGAATCGCCGTATGGTACTTTTAGCACTTATGTGGCTATGAATCCGTACTGGAGACCTTATGATGCGAATGGAAATGCTTTGAAATTTTTAGGCGATCCGGGTAATACCGATTATGTAAATTACTGGCCAACTTTGCCTACCAATCCTTTATACAATGCCACTCTTAAAACTTTTGATAAAAGTGCCACTAACGAATTGGTTAATAATACCGTAGTTGAATGGAACCTGATTAAAGATTTGGTATTAAGGGGGCAGTTAGGGTTAACCAAGGGAACCACCCAAACCGATGCTTTTAGACCTGCCGAGCATACTGCATTTGCCAATTATACCACTGATAATATCTTCAGAAAAGGCGATTACAATTACGGAATCAGGAATAGCTTTGGTTACGATGCCTCTTTAAACTTAGCCTATACGAAGTTGTTAGGCCTTAAACACCTCCTTAGTGCAGGTGCCGATTACAACATCCGTCAGTCTAAATCATCAGCTTATAACTTTTTAGCAGAAGGTTTCCCTAACGCCAATTTCGATTTCGTATCGATGGCCTTACAATATGCCAAAGATGGTAAACCAACCGGAAGCGAAAGCCTTACCCGCTCTATCGGGCTTACCGGAAACGTGAACTATATTTACGATAACAAATATTTTATTGATGCTTCGTTACGTGTTGATGGTTCTTCTCAGTTCGGCAGTAAAAAACGTTTTGCTCCGTTCTGGTCAGCAGGCGCCGGATGGAACCTGCATAATGAGGCTTTCTTAAAAGACAACAGATATGTAAACCGTTTAAAACTGCGTGGTTCGGTAGGTATTACCGGTGCACAGAACTTTAACGCGTACCAGGCCTTATCTACCTACCAGTATTATACCAACGAAAGGTACTACAACTGGATGGGTTCTTATCTGATGGGTTTAGGCAATGACCATTTAAAATGGCAGCAAACAGAAAAATACAACGTTGGTATTGATGCAGAATTTTTAAACAGACGCTTGCGCTTTACTGGCGATTATTATGTTGAAACCACTAAAGATCTGGTTTCATCGGTTAACTTACCTGCATCGAGTGGTTTTACCAGCTTTATCGATAACATAGGTCGTTTACGCAATAATGGTTACGAGCTAAAAGCTACAGGCTTTATCTTAAACAACCCGAAATCGGTAATGTGGAGTATCTCTGCCGCATTATTGCACAACAAAAATAAAATTGTAGAAACTTCGAAAGCTTTAAAGGATGCACAGGCAGCTACACTTAATGGCAACATTAATCCGGGTACCCTGTACATTGAAGGTTATTCGAGCAATGCCATTTGGGTAGTACCATCATTAGGGATTGATCCAAGTACAGGTAAAGAGTTGTACCTGGGTAAAGATGGCCAGCCAACTTATACCTGGAAAGCCAGCGATATTGTTGCAGTGGGCTCGAGAGATCCTAAATTTTTCGGAAACTTCAGTACCATGATCCGTTATAAAGATTTTGCTATCAATACTTCATTCAGGTACACTGTAGGCGGACAGCAATACAATTCAACCCTGGTTGACCGTGTAGAGCTTACCAATTACAAAAATAACGTAGATAGCAGGGTGTTTTACAGTCGTTGGCAAAACCCGGGCGATGTTGCTGCATTTAAAGGCTTACTGGTAACTACACCTACCTATAAATCGTCGAGGTTTGTACAGGACGAAAATACCCTGGTACTGCAGAACATTAACTTTCAGTACAATTTAACCAACAAAGAATGGTTGAAGAAAATGAAAGTGGAAAGCTTAAACTTAACGGTTAACGCTTCCGAACCAATGTACCTGTCTACGATCCGCAGGGAGAGAGGAACTGATTATCCTTTTTCAAGACAGTTCTCCATGAGTCTAAGTGCTACATTCTAAACTTATAGCAATGAAAAAAATTAATTACATATTAATCGCTTTGTTTTTAACCGGTATACTTTTCTCATCATGTAAAAAGTACCTTACGGTAAATCCAAAGACACAAATGCCACAAGATGTACTTTTTGATACGGAAGGTGGTTTTAAGGATGCACTTACCGGGGTGTATATCCAGATGAAAAACAACAGCACCTATGGTGGTGCTTTAACCCAAACCACAATAGAGAACCTGGTTTCGAGCTGGGATGTTACCTCAAACGCTACCGATCAGCGCTTAGGCTTGTTTAACTATACCGATGCAGGCGTGCAGACCAGTTTCGAAAATATTTGGGGCCAGCAATACAAAACCATCGCCAGTGTTAATGCCATATTGGGACAAATTGATGCCAGAAAGGATGTGTTTAAAACCCAAGGTTTATACGAACTGGTAAAAGGAGAGTGTCTGGCTATCAGGGCTTACCTTCACCTGGATATGCTGCGTTTGTTTGGCCCTATACCTACTGCAACAACCGGTGCTACCCCGATGCCTTACGCTACAGTAGTATCGACAACCCCGGTTGATAAAATTTCTTACACTGCATTTCAGGCTGCACTTTATAAAGATTTAAACGATGCCGAAACCCTGTTAAAAGATATCGATCCGTTAACGAAGTATAGTATTGCCCAGGTAAAAAGCCCGGGGCTTACATCAGGCTTTAACCCCAGCGATACCTTTTTCGCTTACCGCTACCTCCGCATGAATTATTATGCAGTAAAAGCCCTGCAAGCCAGAACTTACCTCTGGTTTAACGAAACCGGAAAGGCTTACGAGTGTGCCAAAGCCGTAATTGATGTGAAAAATACCGATGGTACCCCGAAATTTAAACTGGGCGCTGCAACTGATTTTGCCAATAAGGATTACGTGCTCACGGTTGAGCATATTTTCGGACTGTATGATTTTGATATGTTTAATAAATATAACAATAACTACGCCGCCGGAATACTTAAAAAGGGTACAGCCGAAACAACCATTAAAACTCAGTTGTACGGCAATACAGGTACCGATATCAGAGAAAGTAACCTATGGGAACTGATTACTTTAGGCAATGGTGCCAAGTGTTATGTAACCAAAAAATACCAGGTAGTGGCCAATACAGCGGTAACAGCTGCTACAGATTTTAAACAGATCCCGATGATTCGCCTGAGCGAATTGTACTTAATTGCTGCCGAAGCTGCACCCTATGCAGAAGGTGTAGAATACCTGAAAACTTTCAGAACAGCACGCAACATTGGTACCATGACTACTCCAGCTAACCCTTCGGCACTGCAAACCGAAATCATTAAAGAGTACCGCAAAGAGTTTTATGCAGAAGGACAGGCCTTTTACAACTACAAGCGACTTAATGTTCCTAAAGCGAGCTACTTATTTGTGCCATCGGCAGCAGCGGTCAATTATTTGGTCCCAATCCCTAAAACTGAAGCTATTTAAGATAACACCATGAGAAAATTATTATACCTGGTATTGCTAATAGCTGTAGCAGCTGTTAGCGCATGCAAACAAGATCAGTATTATTTGTATAACGATATTAGCAGAGTACAGTTTGGACCTGAACCAAACCGTATTTATACTACCTCATACGATCTGGCGGATACGCTTAAACCTTATACGTTTTATTACGAAGATGCCGCTGTAAAGGAGGATACTATATTTTTTGATATCTATGCCATTGGGGGCACCGTCAACAACGATAGAACCTTTACACTGGAGCAGGAGCAAATTCCGAATGCGGTAAATGCTGTTGCAGGAACGCACTATGTAGCTTTTAACGACCCGAAAGTGAGTAAGTTTTATGTAATTAAAGCAGGCTTGGTGCACACCCGGGTGCCTGTAATTGTATTACGCGATGCCAGCTTAAAAACAAGTACCCCAAAGCTGAAATTTAAACTAGCAGCCAATGCCGATTTCCAGCTGGGCGAACAGAATAAAATATGGCGAAAAATAGAGATTACAGATCGTTTAAGCCAACCGGCCCAGTGGAATGCTTCTTTTACCCAGTATTATTTTGGTAAGTACAGCGTAGTAAAACATAGCTTCCTTATCAATAGTTCGGGCGAGAAATGGGATAACGATTTTATCAATAACCTGTACGCCGTAGGTGGTCTGTTGAGTTATTATCAGCTGACCATGAAAACTGCATTAATCAACTATAACAATGCGCATCCTGGTGCACCATTGGTTGATGAATTTGGCGAAGTAGTAGTTTTTCCTTAACCCCTAAAAATTAGAAAAATGAAAAATGATGGTCGTAGCGGCCATGATGACCGCCTGCAAAAAAGATCACAGTAATTATGATTATAAAACTGGCGAAAAAATAACGGTTAAAGGTATTGAAACGAGTTATACCTTAATTTCGGAGCTTGACCGCTTAAATTTAACCCCGGAAGTAAGCTCTACCGAACCAAATGCACAATTTGAGTATTTATGGGGCATATACGAAACCAACGTTCAGGGATCGGCGCCGGTTTTAGACACCCTTGCAAAAACTAAAGACCTTAACTACCTGATTAAACAGGCTGCAAAAGGCTGGGTGCTGGTTTATCGCGTTACCAATAAAACGACCGGTTATTCGCAATACATTAATGTGCCCATAAATGTGGTAACCGAATTTACAAGAGGCTGGTATGTTGCCAAAGATGATGGTATGCAAGCAGATCTCGATTTGTTTTTAACCCCAACCAGCATAGTGCCTACAGGTAAAAGAGAAAACCTTTATAGCACAATTAACGGGGCTAAATTACCCGGACAGGCCAATCTGCTAAGCTTTTTATCTGCTTATAAATCGACTGTTACCGGTACTTTGGGTAATACCCGTACGCTGGTTTTATCAACCGAGAAGGATATGGCAACGGTTAATGTGAATACACTTAAAAAAATCTATTCACTTGATAATATCATGTTTGAAACACCGCCTGCAAAAGGCCCGTGTTATACTTTTTTAGGTAGCAGCGCTTATTATCTTATTAATGGCGGCAATGTACATACCATTGTAAATAACTCTGCAAACATTGGTAAGTTTGGTGGTAAGTTTCTGAAAGATGCCAGTAACACTCCCTACAATCTTTCTAAATATTACATATCTAATACGCTGAGTAACGCCTACTTTTTTGATGAAACTTCGAGTTCGTTTTTTGCTATTGGTAATGGCTACGGCACGGCGCTTTCGGCAATAAGCGATGTTACAGGTACCGCAATGAGTGCTACCAATACCAATCAGAAGGTGTTGTACATGGGCTTAAAGTCGGCTACATATCTGCCTGCATCTTTCCGTTATGTATTTACCGGCTGTGCATTGTTTCAGGATAAAAGCAGTCCCTCAACCAAAACATTGGCCAATATTGATATCGATAACTTTAGCATGAAGTTTACCAATACGGCTATAAACGTTACCGATCAGCTGTTCAATGGCGCCAACATGACTTTATTGTATGGTCAGGAGAATTTAATGTATTTCTCTGTGGCTGGCAACCAGGTATGGAGCCGGAACCTGAGTAACAATTTCGAAAAACTGGAGTACACTGTTCCGGCAGGAGAGGAGATTACCTTTATTCGCCATAAAACCGGTACAGAAACCAATTATGCCTATAACTACATTATGGTAGGTTCTAAAATTAACGGAACCTACAAAATACGCATGTTCAATAAGGCCTCGGGTAGTATTTCGGGTGGTCCGGTAGCTACACTCGAGGGCACTGGTACCGCCAAAGATATCTTGTACATCTCGCCATCTGTTTCCGAATCAACAAATACAATTCAATGGTAATCAATTTAGCGGGTGCCCATAACCAGGGTGCCCGGCTAAGCCAATTTACTTAACCACAAATAAACAAACACCGAAAAAAATGATTAAAAAAACTTTAAGTACTACGTTTGCCCTGGTAGCAATGGCATTAGCAAGTTTAGCACAGCAACCCGTTCAGGTTAAAGGCGAGTTAACGCGCCCAAACCGCCCAAATGTTAAGCTTTTTAAAGTAGCCAATGGCCGCACAGTAGAAATAGCCAACGCTGCGGTAAGTGCAGGTAAAAAATTTGGTTTTACTTTTTATCCCGATTATGAAGGGGTATATGTAATTGGAACAGGTAATGAATTATCGCCAAATGAAAATTATGCCTTTTATTTTAAGGGCGGCGATCAGCTGGATGTTACCCTTGCAGATACCACCTATATACTAAATGGAAAACTGAACTCTAAAGAGAATATGGTGATGAAACAATGGAATGAACTAACCAATCCTTTGTATCAGAAAGCCATCAACTTTATGGGTAAGAACAGTACCTTCATGGATTATTTTCCTCAGCAGGAATCAATTGTGGCCAAAGCTAAAACCTTCTTAAACGGAAAAGCTACAGGTAATGCAAAGTTCGATAAGGAAATAAAAGATATAATGGCTTTCGATCTGGCCAACTACGCGACCAATTTTTTAAATACACCACGTTCTGCACACCCAAGCTTAGAAGAATACAGCGATTTTTACAGTACGCTTAAAGCCAGCGAAATGGGTAAAAGTGCCCAAAAAGTTTACAGCTATCCTTATGGTATGCGCGTACTATCGGGTTTAATTGGTGTAAATATGCGCCAGGATAAAAAGGCTTATAAACCTGGTATTGAAGGTTTAGAAATCTCGACTGCTTATGTGCCAAATGATACTTTAAAAGGGGAGTTGGTTTTAGAAAATTTGGCCAGGTATAAAAACCATGATGAGTATAAAGCCGTAGCCGATCATTTCGAAAAATACATTGTAACTAAGGCACAAAAAGAAAAGAACAACGCTTTAATTACACCGTTGCTTTCTTACAAAGCTGGTACCGATGCTTTACAGTTTACTTATCCTGATAAAACCGGAAAAGATGTTTCTTTTGCAAGTTTAAAAGGTAAAGTGGTATTGGTTGATGTTTGGGCTACCTGGTGTGGTCCGTGCAGGGCTGAGTTTCCTCACCTTAAACAACTAGAAAAAGATATCGAAGGCCAGCCCATTCAGGTGGTAAGTATTTCTACCGATGCCGATAAAGACAAAGAGAAATGGTTGAAAATGATTAAAGATGAAAATTTAGGCGGTATGCAGTTGTTTGCAGGTCAGAATAACGAATTTTCTAAATATTATAAAGTTAATACCATTCCGAGATTCCTGGTTTTTGATAAAAAAGGAAAAATTGTAAGTGTCGATTCAGCACGTCCTTCCGATCCTAAATTGAAAGCCCTTTTGTTAGCAGAAGCTGCAAAATAAATCGTTCCTAAGGGTAGGACTAACCTGTTCTACCCTTTAAATCAAAATCTAAACCTTTAAACTATGAAAACACTAAAAAACTGGTGTACGGGCATTGCCATGCTTTTCCTTTCGCAGGGGCTTTATGCACAACAGGATAGTATCCGCATTAGCGGGAGCCTGAAAGGGCTTAATGATAACAGCATCCGCATCAGCTTTAAAGATGATGCCGGTGAGAATAAATTTTATAAATCAACCGCTGTTAACGATGTTTTTACGCTCACCGTACCTAAACAAAAGGCTCCGGCAACAGCCCGTGTAGATGTAGGCATTAAAAGAGACCTTTCTGCAACTGTTAATGGTACAACGGTTGGCAACCCGGCTCCAGCCCTCGATTTGTTCGTTTTCAACCAGGATATCAGCATCAATGGCGATGCCATACTGGTGCAGTTTGCCGATGTAAAAGGCGACGAGGAAAATAACAGTTTCAATAGCTATAAACAAAGTGTACGCACTGAAGAACGCAGAAATTACCTCATCTATAACAACTTGTTCAATGCCCAGTACCATGGTGAGAAACTGGAGAGTACATCAGAAAAACTTCGCGAAGAAACTGAAATGAATTTTAAGAAGATTATGGCACAGCAAAAAAACTTTGTAACACAACATCCCGGAACATTTGCATCTCTGTTCTTATTGAGCAGAATGCAGAATGTTTATACCGCCGATGGTTATACGCAGGCTTTTAATGCTCTTGCCCCTAAATATAAAGACCACCCGATGGCATCGGGGATAAAAAGCTATTTGAAAAAAGTGAGCAGCTCTTTAACCGGTTCGCCAACCATCAATTTCGAAAGAAAAGATAAAGATGGAAAGCTGATCCGTCTGGCTGATTATAAAGGTAAAACCGTTCTGCTCGATTTTTGGGGCAGCTGGTGCGGTCCGTGCAGGGCCAGTCACCCGCATTTGAAAGCACTTTACGAGCAGTACAAAAAAGATGGATTCGAAATCATAGGCATTGCACAAGAGCGGGGTAAAAACCTAACCGAAGCCCAAACAGCCTGGACAAAAGCTATAGCCGAAGACGGAATTAACTGGGTACATATTCTCAATATGGATGGAATAGAAAAGCAAGACCTGGTAAAAGACTACAACGTAATGGCTTTCCCCACCAAGATACTGGTTGATAAGAACGGGAAAGTGCTTTTGCGAATTACCGCAAGCGCAACAGATGATATCGATCAGGCACTGGCAAAAATATACGGACACTAAGTAAACCCCAATGAAATTTAAACCCACCTTTTTGGTATGGCTGATGAGTTGTTTTACCCTGATGGTAAACGCACAGCAAAATACACCTGTTACCACCATTCCGTTTGAAATGGTGCACGGCTCAATTGTTTTAAAAGTTAAGCTAAATAACCACAACAGGGTTTTTAAACTCCTGTTTGATACTGGCGCAGATGGCATGGCACTGGAGAAAACACTTGCCGATAGTATTGGACTTAAAATTACAAGGAGCAACAACGCCTCAGTAGTTGGTGGCTCAATGAAAATCGATATATCTGGCGATAATGATGTAACCATGGAAAATGGATTTGTGTTGAAACACCAACCTATTGCCGTATTTCCGCAAACCGGTAAAGATTTAGATGGAATTATTGGTAATACTATGACCCGGAATTACATCACCCGTATCGATTTTAATAAAAAAGAACTTTCCCTTTATAATTTTGAAGGCTACGAATATGAAAAAGGAGGAACTGTAGTACCGGTTACCATTCCATCCGGCGTATTTATTATTCCGGGCAATGTAGAAATTGTTGCAGGTAAATCGAGCACCGGAAATTTCGTTTTTGATACCGGGGCATCTTATAATTTAATCTGTTTCAGGCCGTTTGTAAAGCAAAACCGCTTATTGGTAGGTGGTTTTAGCTCAGAATATGCAGCCAGTACGGTGAGTATGGGTATCGCTTCGCCAACTTTTAACGGTAAGGCCAGCAGTTTTTCTTTTACCAATATGCCGGTAATTAAAGAGCTGCCTGTTACTTTAATGGCAGGCGGAGGCCAAAACGAAAGCTGGAATCCGGGATTTGATGGTTCTATTGGCATGGGGATTATTTCGAGGTATAATTTTACCATCAACAGAAAGAAAAACGAAATCTATTTTATGCCCAATCATACCTACACCTATCCGCAGAGTTTTACCCTGGGTAGCTACCTTTTAGGCTTTAATTTAAATGGCCAGTTAGAGGTAATCAGCGTTATCAGGGCTTTGCCACCAAACGAAACTCAGCTCGAAAAAGGCACTTTAATTACACAAATAAATGGTGCCAATACCGCCGATTTACTTAAAAACGCAAAGAAACTGGAGCAACTTAAAAAGCTGCCGGCAAATAGTCCACTGACTTTCAGTTATACCGCAGGAAATACCAAAAAAGAGCTAACACTAACCAAATAAAAACATGAAAAAACTAAAATATTACCTCTTAGCCTGTTTGCTTGCTTGCTCTTTAGGCGCTATGGCGCAAACTTATCAAAGTGCATTAAAACAAGCTAAGGCAGAAAACAAATTAATTTTTATCGATTGCTATTTCACGGGTTGTATTCCTTGCGCCCAAATGGATGAAGATGTGTTTCCGAATGCTGCGGTGAAAGCAGCCATGGCGAAAGATTTTATCATGCTTAAAGTTGATATTTTTAAGGATAAGTTAGGCGATACCCTAAAAGTACAGCATGTTTTAAACGGTTTTCCTACTTTTTTGGTGCTCAATGCCAAAGGAGAGTTGGTTAGTAATACTTCGGGTTATAAAGACCCAGGCGATTTAGTTGGACTGTTAGCCGATGCAAAGCAAAAATACGTTCAAAATAAAAGCTTAAAAGGTTATGCGGCTTCATTTAAAGAAAGCGATTATCCTGCATTTTACCTCGAATTTGCCAAAACCCGTAAAGGCATAACTGAACAGATTATTGCAACCTATGCCGATAGTTTAAAGGATATGAAGGCAACCAATGCGCTGATGCCTTTTTTAATTTCGAGGGTGGGCACAGCTAAGCTGAACGAAGCAATATTGAATGATTATAAAGCCTATCAGGCACTTTATGGCGAAGCGGTAATGCAGGGACTGGTTGATAAGGCTCTGCTTCAAAAAATGGAGCAACACTTAAAAACGGATAAGAGTGGGCTGGCTTTTACCCAGTTTTTAAAAAGTTATGAAGGTAAGTTCCCGGCCGATATCTGGAAAATTAACCTGCAAACATTGGGCGATCGCTATTATTTAGGCATGCAGAAAGATACGGTAGGCTATTTGAAATTTGCTATTCAGCATCCGGTATTGTATCAATATCACTTCTCTGCATTATACAGCAGATTATTATCAAAAAAGCAATTAACCGGCGAAACAGGTCAGTTATTTGGTAAGTGGGCCGATGCCATTATTAACGAAGATAGCAGCATGGAGTTAATTAAAACGGCTGCAAATCTGAATAAAACCATTAAAAACGAACAGAATTATAAGAAATTTATGCAGATGGCTATTGCCAGAGCAAAAAAATACCAGATGCCAACTACCAGCCTCGAACAGGCACTGGCGGCAAAGTAAAGATTTTATCAGTTTGGAATTGATAAGTTTAGTTAATGATCGAAAGCCTGTCTGGATGGATAGGCTTTTTGTTTACCAATCAACCACAGATGCACGGAATAACACGCAATATTTTTGTTCCTTCGAATTGAATGATCTTCATTTAGCCGTAATCTAGTCCCCCTTGTTGAAGGGGGCAGGGGGATGATGATTGTGGAATAATTAGCCACCGATGCACATAATAACACGGATTAATTTCTGTGCTTTCCGTGCCTCCGTGGCTAAAAAAATAATATGGCACAGATTAATACAAAACATGTTTCGTGTCTTTGTGGTGAAAAAGCTTTATGCATTATTAACAATTGCCACGGAATCACGGATAACACGGAAGCTTTTTGCCTCTATGGTTAAAATAGCTTTATGACCTCTGTGTTTTTCTCTGTTTTCTCTGTGGTAAAATAAGTCGGAGGTCCGGAGTCAGAGGTCGGAAGGCAATATGCATAAAACCTATTCTGTGGTTATCAGCTTAATCTGCAGGAAACAGCCAGCATCATGCTCTGTACCTCTTCGTGCTTTTTCTCTGCTTTCTCTGTGGCAAAAAAAAAATGCCACGGATGCACGGATTAACACGGATGATCTTAGTGTCATTGTGCCTTTGTGCTTAATTCTTTAAACCTTGTGCTTTACGATCTCTGTGTTTTTTTTTGTATACTCTGTGGTAAATAACTCTGCGCTCTTCTCGTATTTTCTCTGCGTGCTTTGCGGTTAAATTGGCTATGAAATTATTCCTCAATCGTCATAATGCCTTGTTGTTTGAGTTTTTCAATACCCGCTTTCATGGCATTAACCTGCTCTGGCGAATGACTTTCCCATACAGTAACTTCACCTATTACTTTGAATGGGTGTACTGATCGGTAAGACATGGTAGGGTTGCCCGGAAATTTTTTATCGGTTACGTTAGGATCATCTTCAAGCGGTCCTGTTGCTTCAACAAGGTAAATGCGTTCCGGGCCTTTGCCCGAGGCCAGCTCGGCACCCCAAATTGCAGCATTCAGCGTAGCCGAAAGGTAAATGTGTTTCAGTTTTTTATCTATAAAGTTCGATTGATATCCCGTTGAAATCAAATCTCCGGGTTTTAAATCGGCTTTGGTGCCATGAAAATAGGTTTGTGCAAAAGCCAGAGGGGCGGCCGATTGGTGTTCTTGTTCCTGGTTAGTTGTTTCCATTTGTAGTTGTTTTGATTATAGATGATTGCGGTAATGAGCAGCTTTAAAATTAAAAAAAATAATGGAAAGCACATGTGCAGACCTGTTTAGCCATAATCTGGAAAACAGCCACAGATTCACAGATTTGACTGGAAAATTTTTGTGCTCTTTGCTATTAAATCAGCCACGGATGTACGGAATAACACGAAAGATTTTGCCTTCTAGACTTTGTGCCCTTTGCGCTTTTTCTTAGTGCGCTTTGCGGTTAAAACAGCCACGGAAGCACGGATAACACGGAAGATTTTACCTCTATGGTAAAATAAGTCGGAGGTCCGGAGTCAGAGGTCGGAAGACAGTATTCATAAAACCTATTCTGCGGTTATCAGCTTAATCTGCGGGAAACAACCAGCATCATGGACTGTACCCTTCGTGCTTTTCTCTGCTTTCTCTGTGGTAAAATAAGTCGGAGGTCCGGAGCCAGAGGTCGGAAGACAATATGCATAAAACCTATTCTGCGGTTATCAGCTTAATCTGCGGGAAACAGCCTGCATCATGCTCTGTGCCTCTTCGTGCTTTTCTCTGCTTTCTCTGTGGTAAAATAAGTCGGAGGTCCGGAGTCAGAGGTCGGAAGACAATATATATAAAACCTATTCTGCGGTTATCAGCTTAATTTGCAGGAAACAACCAGCATCATGCTCTGTGCCTCTTCGTACTTTTCTCTGCTTTCTCTGTGGTAAAATAAGTCGGAAGTCCGGAGTCGGAGGTCGGAAGACAATATGCATAAAACCTATTCTGCGGTTATCAGCTTAATCTGCCGGAAACAATCTGCATCATGCTCTGTGCCTCTTCGTGCTTTTTCGTGATGCACTTTGCGGTTAAATCAGCCACGGAAGCACGAATAACACGGAAGATCTTAGTGTCCTTGTGCATTTGTGGTTAATTAAAATGACTTTGCGTCCTCTGCGATTCTTCTTTGCGCCCTTTGCGGTTAAAAAGCTAGCGAAGCTCATTAAAACTCACATACTGAACAAACCTCGGTAAATCAGAATGGTTCGGACTGGCGGCATGAGGCAGTGACTCTAACCAAACAATTAAATCTCCCTTTTTACCCTCAACCGCAATTTCCAGCCCTTTATTGCGCAAATTAGCAATCGCACTTTCAGGATGGTCGAACTGGGTTAAATAATCCTCAATCTGATGATGAAAGCCCGGAATTAAAGTAAAAGCACCTCTATTAGCCGGAACATCATTTAAATACAATAAACCCTGAATGTAATATCTGGGGCCGCTTTCGAAATCAATATCCCAATGCAGCGGACTTCCTTTAAAAGAAAAATGCGGAGTAACCGGTGGATTATAACTTACTTTTTCGCAATTCGCAAGGATGTTATTGTGTTGATACAAACTACTAAAAATAGCCCTGATTTGTGGGTGATTGCGAATGTTGGCAATGGCCTCATCCTGATATTTTTGCAACATTAATCCCTGCAATAACCCGTGCTGCGGGTACCAGGTTTCTGAATCGGTTAAATCGATATCCAAGGTTTGGCAAATCAGATTGGTTACCGCATCGCAATCCGGTTCGTTAATTGTTTGCTCTATCTTAAGGTAACCGTTGGTTTTCCAGAAAGCATGTTGTTCGGTTGTCAATATATCTACAAAACCAGTTTCTTTGGGTTTGTTTTTGTCGTTTTCCAGCTTCTGGAATTGAAGCGCCGCTGTATTGAAAAAGTCTTGACCTTTAAGCTCAATAATCCATTGTTTAAAATGTTCAGTATCTACGCATTTGCTGTATAAAAAATCATAAACTTCAAACAAACCCAGTTGAAATGTATTGAGGAAAAGCTGTTCTGTTTGTGTAAACGACTCATCTGTTTGTTTTTGGGGATTGATAGGATGATGGTGCAACCGGTAAATTTCAATAAAGGAAGAAATGGAAGAATTGTGCATATAGCGCTGAGGCAAGTTAAATTGAACCAATACTAAGATTTAAATTGCAATTTCAGAAATGGCTTTAAAATTAATGGACGAAAAAACAGCTAAAATATTTGTGCAATAAAAAACAATAGCTAATATTACAGCAAACATCCCGACCTTGCTAAAATACATTCAGTTTAACCAGAAATATAATATTGAGCTGCTTAAAGCCGAAATGGCCATTGCATTACAGCAAAATTGGGTGGATCATTTTAACAAACAAGATTACGAAGGGAACTGGCAAAGTATAGCCTTGCGCTCGGCGAGCGGAAAAGAACACGATATTTTAGCCAACTATGGCGTAGATGCGTACCAGGATACGCCTTTGCTCAATCAATTACCCTACCTTAAATCAATCATCGAAGCGTGGGAATGCCCTAAAGAAACCATTCGTTTACTCGCGCTACACCCCGGGGCAGAAATTAAACCCCATCGCGATCGTGGCTGTAATTATGAAGGAGGGGTGCTTAGAATTCATATACCTATTCAAACTAATAATGAACTGAAGTTTATGGTAGGTGGGGAGCAACTGAAACTGGCAGAAGGATCGTGCTGGTATATCGATTTCGATCAAACACACAGTATTATCAATGCAGGCGAAAATGTTAGGGTGCATTTGGTGATTGATGCTTTAAGGAACGAATGGACTGATCGTTTATTTGAAGCTTATGGTTATGATTTTGAAGCAGAAAAACGGGGGCAGGCCTTAGATCCGGCTACAACCTTAAAAATGATCGAAGAACTGGAGCGCATGGATACACCAGCTACAAAAGAACTGGTTGCACAACTTAAAAAAAGCCTGTAGTGAGCACTTTGATTAACTGGATTCCATATAAACTGACCTATCAGAATAATGCCTGGCAGCTTTTGTGGCTCGATTTGCAGGAAAGGCATATTGAAGAGCCTTTTTTTGATGAAACCATTCAGCTTTGCAGGATGCGCATGAGAGAAAGATCAGTATATGTACCAGCAAGCAGTTTAGATTTTTTAGTAGAAGCGGCTAAGCAAGTAGATTCGATACCGCCAGATGCTTTTATCTTTCATGTATCCAGATGTGGTTCTACTTTATTATCGCAAGCCCTGGCAACTGCCGAAACCAATATTGTTTATCCGGAGGCACCATTACTTGATGAAATTTTACGGATGCAGGAACAAGATTCTGCTATAACAGCAGAACAGCAGGAACTTTGGTTTAAATCGGCCATCGCCCTGATGGGACAAAAGAGAAAACCGGGATATGAGCAACTCTTTATAAAATTAGACAGCTGGCACATTCACTTTTACTCGCTTTTAAGGAAATGGTACCCTGATACGCCATTCTTTTTTCTTTCACGAGAGCCAAATGCTGTAATTGCTTCACATCACAAAAGAAGAGGTATACATGCAGTTCCGGGGATGGTTCATTCAGCTATTTTAAAAGTTAATCTCCAGGAAAAGCACAATCAGGATTTTAATTTGTTTACGGCAGAAGTACTTGCCAATTATTACAAGGCCTTAGCAGAGATTATTTCTGGTAATCATCCTAAAAATACCTTTTTTGATTATGGCTGGGGAATGGATCAATTATTAAAGCAATTTTTTAAAGCTTTAACTGTAGCGGATGCTGTAGATGAGAAAATGTTAACCAGACTCAATTTTCACAGTAAAAGCCCTGGCGAAAAGTTTAATGGCGACCATCAAATAAAGCTTGCAGATTATCCGGTTGCGAATATAGCCTATGATAATTTTCTTTCAGAACTTATTAAGCCTTGACGGCAAAAAATATTGAATTTATAGATCTTTCCAATGCTTTAAAACAACGCCTCAGGTATATTACCTGTAGCATGTAATGATTTTGGAATTAAAATAAACACGACTCATCTTTAATAGAAAGTGTATAAGAATTTACACACTTCATTTATTGTTTACATAAAATTAATTTAATGTAGTATTTGTTGTACTCATTTGTGTTATGTTTTATGCTGATAGATGACTAATTATATACTTGTTGGTAATTATTGATAAATGTCAATAACTAAATATAGGTCTTCTAAACCTACTAAAATGTGGCTTTTGTATACTATTTACATTGTTTTGTCTACTGAAAGTGGATGTTTTGGTAATTCTAAATTTGTAGTATTTGTACTATAGCTAAAATTGTTCCATCTTTACAGCAACAAACATCCCATAATAAACCTTTTATGAATACCAATAGACGCTCTTTTCTGAAGAGGAACGTCTTGTTAAGCAGTAGTATCTTATTGGCAGGCCCAGTTGATGCACTAGCTAAAGCAAGCCGTACTATCTATACCAAATATGTAAACCAAAAACAGGTTAATATCATGTACAGTAATGATATTAACGGAGCCGTGAATTCAACCTCACAGGGGTTCGGCGGCTTAAAATCTTTGCAAACTACCGTTAATAACGAACTTGTTTCAACTTTATTATTGGATGCCGGAGGATTTTTAAATTTTAATAGAAATAACCATACAGAAACCATCCAGTGGATGAATAAAGTAGGTTACCATGCGGTTAATCTTAGTGCTGCCGACTTAAAACAAGGGATGGATGCTTTTACCGGTTTACTTCCGGATATGGCTTTCGATCTGTTAAGCTGCAATTATCAATTTGAGCATCCGAAATTACAAAAGGCGGTAAAAAGTTATCAGGTAATTACTTATGGCAAATACAGGGTAGGGGTTACTGGCGTTGGCGAAACGATTAAAATGGCCGGTTTAAAGGTTTCTGATCCGGTTGCAGCGCTAAACAAAATTGCCAAATATTTAAAAGAAGATGAAGCATGCGATTTGGTGGTTTGTTTATCTCATCTGGGTTTTGATTTAGCAGTAGGAGAGAACAACCACAATCTGGCCGCATTGAGCACTAACGTAGATTTAGTTATTGGCGGTAATAGCAAAACCGGACGAAGCCTGCTCAGGGTAATTAAAAATGCTGAAAAGGAAGAAGTTTTGTTGGGCCAGAATTATAGTGGTGCGCAATCTGTATCACAGGTAACTTTAGGTTTTAATGATTTCAAAAAGAAGACTTTTCTCGATCTGAAGCAACGCGTACCAGGTACTGATCAATCTATGCATGTATCGGAAAGCCTAAGTCTGATTAAACAAAAGCAAAATAAATACAACACTTAATCAAATAAATTAATCAAAATCTCACTTAAAATTTAAATTATGGAAGAGTACATATCAGCAATTAAAATGTTTGGCCTCAATTTTTCAATAAGAGGTTGGGCGATGTGTAATGGACAAATATTGTCGATAGCGCAAAATAACGCTTTGTTTGCTTTACTTGGAACTACCTTTGGAGGTAATGGACAAACTACATTTGCTTTGCCTAATTTGCAGGGCAGAACGCCTATACATTGGGGCAATAGTAATACAGGTTCAACATACGTTCTAGGCCAAGCGGCTGGAACCGAGTCGGTAAGTATTTTAACCAGTAATTTACCTGCGCATACGCATCCTCTAATGGCTAATACAGCCGCTGGAACAACAGGAGTTCCTACAAACAGTTATTTATCTGCCAGTCCGAAAAATGGTTCCGGCCCAAGTGCAGTATCATTGAATACCTACACTGCAACAGCACCAAATACCAATCTGGGACCACTTTCTGTTGGTACTACTGGAAGCAATATCCCCGTATCAATTATGCAGCCTTATCTGGCCGTTAGTTTTGAAATTTGTTTGGAAGGTATTTTCCCTTCAAGAAATTAAAAATGAATAGTCCCTCCAAAATTGGTTTTCTGATGCCCTATTCGGGGATCTATCCATATTATGCCCAGCATTTTATGACTGGATTTTCGTGTGCGGCATCAGAATTGGGCATTCGTGCATCAGAATTTTCTTTTATACCCGCTTATGTAGGTATGGGAGGCAGGAAAGCTGTTGTCGAAGCTGTACAAAAACTGGTGTTTTTTGATGGAGTAGATGTGATAATGGGAATGTTGAGTCTCAAATCAATCGAAGACATCAGGCCAATACTGGAAAATCATCATAAATTCGGACTTTTCTTCGATATGGGAGAACTGGTTCCGCCTGCTAATGGCTTTGGTCCGTTTATTAGTACCATTTCACTAGCCATTTGGCAAACCGAATACATATTGGGTAAGTGGGCGGTAAATACTTTTGGGGCCTCAGGACAAATGGTGATGCCGCTTTACGAATCAGGTTTCAATTTAGGTACATCTTTTTTTAACGGTGCCGTAGCTGCTGGAAGCGCCAAACTAGGTAATTTTGTACTCCCAGAGGCCTATGCTAATTTAGAAACGTTAAACCTCGAACCTTTTTTTGAAGCAATAGATAAAGATATGCCTGATTTTGTTCATGCTATTTTTACCGGAGATTTGGGTAATAAATTTTTAACACAATGGAAAAACAGTAAGTTTTACAATACTATACCATTGATAACTGTCGAGAACATGGCTTATCCGGATAAGCTGGAAGAAGTTAATCATCTTGGTATTAAATTTTACAGTGCATTTTCATGGACGAGAAAATCCGAAGAAAAGAAAAACAAGGGTTTCGTTACCAAATTTGAAGACTTTTCAAAGCAGGATGCAAATATTTTTGCCATGATGGGATACGAGAGTGGTATAGCCATCTCGACCATGCTTCCCTTGTTAAAAAAACGGCAACTTGTTGAAGCTGTGAATCATCTTGAATCAAGAGGAGTTACTGGGCCAAGAGGCCATATTATGCTTCAAAAACCTATTTCAGGGCCTTTTCCAATCATAGATATTTGTAAAATAAATGCGGGCCAAAATGCCCTTAATCATACCATCATTGCTCAGGATACAGCTCTGGGTTATGATATATCGACCGTTTTTGAAGAAACAGAGAGCGGTTGGCAAAATCCATATTTATCAGTTTAAATTAACCTCCTTATGAAGAAATTTACAAAAGTACTCAGTACGGTTTCTACTATTGTACTCTTTCTGGCAGTCATGCCTGCAATGGCGCAATACACTAAAACTGTATTGCACACTGGTGGTTTGTATTCTGCCCTGGCTAAAGATGCCAGCGGAAACATTTATGTAACAAAGGCAGCCAGTGCCGGAGTTTACCACGTAGTTAAGTACACGAATGGTACCGGAAGTCCGACGCAGATTTATAGCGGATTAACCTCTAATGTAGCAGAGTTGCCCTGGGGGTTAGCTGTTGCACCAAATGGTGATGTTTACATCAGTACCGATTTTACTTCAAACGCTGGTGCCATTATCAGATTAAATGCAGCTTCTGCTTACGCGGCAACTACCGTACAAACGGGAAGTTATTTTACCGGTTTAACTTTCGATGGCGCAGGTAATTTATATACATTGGAATATAATGCATCCAATTCAGATTATGCAGTATGTAAATATACCAATCCATCAGGGGTAGGCTCAGCAAAAACAATGTTATACCACGGTTTGCCTAATGACGCGGGAGTTGGTTATCCGACTGGTATTAGCATTTCGCCAACTGGAGATATATATGTAACCAAGCCTTACACTGTTTCTGCCGTTGTTGGTGTACCGACTTATACAGGCGGGATTTTAAAATTAAATGCCCCAACATACGCAACAACAACAAGTATTGCTACAGGTACCTACGCTACGACACTGGTTTTGGATGATTTTGGGAACTTATACGCAACTGAAACCAGTGGACCGAATAGCTATTCATTAAATAAATATACTGCTGCTACTGGTACTCCAACAGCTTTTCATACAGGCTTACGTGGATCAGGTACTTTCTTGCCTTATGGAGTTGCCTTCATTGGTACAACAGGTTACGTAGCAGATGGAGATGATGGAGCAACAGGAGGTGAATTAATTAAATTGACTCCAACCGATGTTGTACTCCCAACGATGCCCACTGGTTTGGCCGCAAGTGCAGGTAGCGGGCAAAACACACTATCCTGGAATGCAAATGCGGATGCCGATTTATTAGGTTATAAAATTTATGGCGGCACTACACCATCACCAACTACTTTCCTGACTGGTGTGCCGGTAGGAACCACAACCTATACACATACTGGTCTTGTTAACGGCACGCAGTATTACTACCGCATTTCTGCAGAAGATAATTATTTTAACGAAAGTGCTAAAACAGCTGATGTAAACGCTACACCGATACCACCTGCCATTACTTCGGCTACTTATAACGCTTCAACAGGGGCCTTAACAGTAACAGGGACTTCTTTCCCGACATTCGCAGGTGCAACCAACGATATTGTAACCAATAAATTTACAATCACCGGCGAGGGTGGAACAACCTATACGCTTACTTCTCCTGATGTTGAAATTACCTCATCTACCGCTTTTACCATTACCTTAAATGCTGCGGATAAAAACGCCGTGGGTATGATGTTGAATAAAAACGGAACCTCATCCACTAGTGGAACTAGCTATAATCTGGCAGCAGCCGAAGATTGGGCTGCGGGAGAAAATCCTGCATCAGTTATTGTAGATGCAACCAGTCCAATTACGGTATCCAACGTAGCAGTACCTGCTATTACAAGCGCTACTTATAGTGCTTCAACCGGAGCTTTAGTGGTAACCGGAACAGGATTTTTAAAATTTAATGGTGCAACCAACGATATCGTGGCCAACAAATTTACCTTTACAGGTGAAGGACCTGCCACTTATACCTTAACCAATACAGCCAATGTCGAAATCACATCGGGTACCGCATTTACTTTAACTTTGAGTACAGCCGATCAGACAGGTGTTAACCAGATTATCAATAAAAACGGTACGGTTTCAACCGGCGGAACAACCTATAACCTGGCAGCAGCCGAAGATTGGGCCACCGGCGCAGATGCAGCAGTTGTAGTGGCCGACTTAACCACAAATGGAATCACAGCCAGTAACGTTGCGGTACCTGCAATTGCTTCGGCTACCTACGATGTTTCAACAGGAGCTTTAGTGGTAACCGGAACCAATTTTTCATCGTTATCGGGCGCAACCAACGATATAGTTGCAAACAAATTTACCTTAACTGGTGAAGGCGGTTCAATATATACATTAACCACTACGCCAAATGTTGAAATTACCTCTTCAACAGCATTTACTTTAATGTTAAGTGCAGCCGATCAGGCAGGTGTTAGTCTGGTTGTGAATAAAAACGGAACGGCTTCGAGCGGCGGAACAACTTACAACCTGGCAGCAGGCGAAGATTGGGCGGCGGGAGCAGATGCAGCAGTTGTAGTTGCTGATGCTACCGGAAATGGTATTACAGTAAGCAATGTTGCTGTACCAGCGCTTACATCGGCAACCTATAATGCTTCAACAGGAGCTTTAGTGGTAACCGGAACAGGCTTCTTAAAATTAAATGGTGTAACCAATGATATTGTAGCCAACAAATTTACATTAACGGGCGAAGGGGGATCTATTTATACTTTAACTACTACGCCCAATGTTAAAATTACTTCTGCTACAGCATTTACTTTAACATTAAGTGCAGCTGATAAGACAGGTGTTAACCTTTTGGCCAATAAAAACGGTACCTCATCAACAGGAGGTACAACTTACAATCTGGCTGGAGCTGAAGATTGGGCCGCGGGAGCAGATGCTGCCGTTGTGGTTGCCGATTTAACCGGAAATGGTATTACAGTTTCCAACGTAGCTGTACCTGCTATTACCAGTGCAACCTACAACGTTTCAACCGGAGCTTTAGCGGTAACCGGTACTGGCTTTTTAGCTTTATCCGGAGCAACAAATGATATTGTAGCGAATAAATTTACTTTAACAGGTGAAGGGACTGCTACTTATACTTTAACCAATACTGCTGATGTAGATATTACTTCAGCAACTGCGTTCACATTAACATTAAGTGCAGCAGATCAGACAGGTATTAACCAGATTATCAATAAAAACGGAACAGCCTCAACCAGCGGAACAACTTATAGCCTGGCGGCGGCCGAAGACTGGGCAGCTGGTGCAGATGCTGCAGTTGTAGTAGCCGATTTAACCGGAAACGGAATTACGGCGAGTAATGTGGCTGTTCCTGCAATTGCTTCAGCTACTTACGATGCTTCGACAGGAGCTTTAGTGGTAACGGGTACCGGCTTTTTAGCAAAAGCAGGTTCGGCAAATGATATTTTGGCTAACAAAATTGCATTAACGGGCGAAGGAGGAATTACTTTCACCTTAACCGATACCCCAAATCCGGAAATCAGTTCTTCAACTACATTTACTTTAGCCTTGAGCGTTACCGATCAAGGAGTAGTGAATCAGCTTCTCAATAAAAATGGGACAGCTTCTACAAGCGCTACTACTTATAATTTGGTAGCTGCTGAAGATTGGGCAGCCGGTGCAGATGCTGCGATTAATGTGGCAGATTTAACCGGCAATGGTATTACAGTAAGCAATGTTGCAGTACCAGCGCTTACATCGGCAACCTATAATGCTTCAACAGGAGCTTTAGTGGTAACCGGTACTGGCTTTTTAGCTAAATCAGGTGTAACCAATGATATTGTAGCCAACAAATTCACGTTAACCGGCGAAGGCGGATCTAGCTATACTTTAACCACTACGCCTAATGTTGAAATTACTTCTGCTACAGCATTTACTTTAACATTAAGTGCGGCTGATAAGACAGGGGTTAACCTTTTGGCCAATAAAAACGGTACTTCATCAACTGGTGGAACAACGTATAACCTGGCTGGCGCCGAAGATTGGGCCGCGGGAGCAGATGCTGCTGTTGTGGTTGCCGATTTAACCGGAAATGTTATTACAGTTTCTAATGTAGCTGTTCCTGCTATTACCAGCGCAACTTACAATGCGTCAACCGGAGCTTTGGTAGTAACGGGAACCAATTTCCTTTCATTATCTGGAGCTGCAAACGATATTACCGCCAATAAAATAGGCATTACTGCCGAAGGAGGTAGTACTTACACTTTAACCAATACTGCTGATGTAGATATTACTTCGGCAACAACATTTACATTAACCTTAAGTACCGAAGATAAAGCAGCCGTTAATCAGGTTGTGAATAAAGATGGTACCTCATCAACCGGTGGCGCTATTTATAATCTGGTAGCTGCCGAAGATTGGGCAGCTGGAGCAGATGCAGCAGTTGTAGTAGCCGATTTAACAGGAAATGGTGTTACTGCAAGTAATGTTGCCGTGCCGGTTATTACTGCCACAACATACGATGCCACTACAGGTGTACTTACCGTTTCAGGAACTGGCTTTTTAAAATTAAACGGAGCCACAAATGATGTGGTAGCCAATAGGCTAACTTTCAAAGGTCAGGGGGCAGGAACATATACCTTAACCGATTCGCCTAATGCAGAGCTTACCAGCGGTACGGCTTTCAGCATTACTGTTAGTGCAACAGATAAAGCTGCTTTGGCTTTATTAATGAATAAAGATGGCCTGTCTGCAGCCGATGCTACCGTATACAATCTGGCAGCAGCCGAAGATTGGAATGCGGGTGCAGCAGCAGCGGTAATTATTGCAGATGTTACAAATCCGGTAACTGTTTCGGGAGCAAAATCCAGAAATGCTGATTTAGCTACTTTAACCACCAGTGCAGGTACTTTTACACCAACCTTTGCGGCTGGTACTACTAGCTACAGCATAAATGTACCATACACTACAGCAACTGCAACGGTTACGGCAACCAGGGCAGAAAGCCATGCCACTTTAGAATCGAGTTTGGGAGCAGGATCTTTCACTGCGCTTACCAATGGGGCAGCTTCAGGAGCTTATACCCTCGCCGATGGTGCAAATACAATTAACGTTAAAGTTACTGCCGAAGAAACCACGGTTACCAAAACTTATACACTAACCGTAAACAAACAGGTAGCTGCTTCGGTTGGCGATTTTGTTTGGTTAGACTATAACCAAAATGGTGTTCAGGATTTAGGTGAGCCCGGTGTAGTCGGTGCAACTGTTACCTTAACAGGAACCGATATCTTTGCCAATGCGGTAAATTTAACGACTACCACAAACGCATCCGGAAATTATACTTTCAGCAACTTAAACCCTTCAAGTGCTTATACCGTAGTTGTGTCAGGTTATCCTGCACGTTATACCACCACTTTTGATCTTGATGGAACAGGCACTGCCGGCGCAACTTTCGCACTTGCTTCAGGACAAAACAGAACAGATGTAGATTTCGGTTTATATGATCCATACTACGTTAATGCTGATTTAAGTGCACTAAGTACAACAGCAGGCTTAACACCGGTTTTTGCAGCAGGAACAACCAGTTATACTGCAAGTGTTTTAACCACAACCAGTACAGTTAAGTTAACTGCTACTGCACTTGCAGCAGGATCAACTTTACAAATCAATGCAAACGGAGCAGGCCTTGTAGCTTTAACCAGTGGTGTTGAAACGGCTGATCTGGCTTTAAACTTTGGTAACAATACCTTCGATGTTAAAGTTACCGCTCAAAACGGAACTACAACGAAAACCTATACCGTAACCGTTAACAGACCAAATGCAAATCAAACCATCACTTTTGCAGGTACGGCATCAACTACTTATGGTGCAGCAGATTTTGATCCGGGAGCAACCAGTGCAACTTCAGGAACTAACACCATTACTTACAGCAGTGATAATTTAGCCGTAGCTACCATCGTAGCAGGTAAAATACACGTTGTTGGCGCAGGAACAGCTGTAATTACAGCTAAACAAGCAGCCAGCACCGGATACAACGCAGCAACCGATGCTACACAAACTTTAACGGTAAGTGCTAAAAGCATTACTGGTAACTTCACCGCCGATAATAAAGTTTACGACGGTAACAATACAGCAACTGTATTAACCAGAACGCTTACAGGCGTAATAACAGGTGATGAACTTGTAGTAACCCTAACCGGAGGTACCGCAGCTTTCGATAATGCAAATGTAGCCAGTGGCAAAACTGTTACTGCTGCAGGTATGACCTTAGGTGGTGCCAAGGCAGCAAACTATAGCCTGGCATCTGTTGCAACAACTACTGCCAACATTACCACACTGAATTTAACAGGTAGCTTTACATCAGCCAATAAAGTATACGATGGCACCAACACTGCTACCATTTTAACCAGAACTTTAGCTGGTGTATTGCCTGCCGATATTGCTGATGTAACCCTAACTGGTGGTACTGCAACTTTTGCCGATGCATTAGTAGCCACAGGCAAAACAGTAACAGGAGCAGGCTTAATCCTAACCGGAACCAAGGCCGCTAACTACAACTTAACAGGTGTAGCTACTACCACAGCAGATATTACACCAAAAGATATCACCGGTAACTTCACTGCCGATAATAAAGTGTACGATGGTAATACTAATGCAACCGTATTAACCAGAACTTTAACTGGTGTATTAGCAGCCGATGTTGCTGATGTTAACCTAACAGGTGGTACTGCAAGTTTTGCATCTGCAAGTGCAGGCACAGGTAAAATGGTTACTTCAGCCGGCATGACTATTACAGGCACAAGAGCGGCTAACTATAGCTTAACAGGCGTAGCTACTACTACAGCTAATATTACAGGGCTGGCCATCACAGGTAATATCACTGCCGATAATAAGGTGTACAATGGCAATAACATTGCAAACATTTTAACCCGTACCTTAACAGGTGTATTAGCAGCTGATGTTGCTGATGTAACTTTAAGTGGCGGTACAGCAACCTTTGCCGATGCCAACAAAGGCACAGGTAAAACCGTTACTGCAACAGGCTTAACTTTAACAGGTGCTAAGGCTTCCAACTATACTTTAGCCTCAGTTGGTACCACTACAGCCGATATTACAGCAAAAGATATCGCAGGTAACTTTACTGCCGATAACAAAGTGTACGATGGCAATACAACAGCCACGGTACTAACCAGAACCTTAACAGGAGTACTTGCTGGAGATGTAGCAGATGTTACCCTAACAGGTGGAACAGCAAGTTTTGCCACTGCCAATATCGGTACGGGTAAAATAGTAAATGCGGCAGGCATGAGCCTCTCTGGCACAAAAGCCGCTAACTATAACTTAACAGGTGTAGGTACTACCACTGCTAACATTACTGGTTTAACCATTACCGGTAACTTTACAGCCGCCAATAAAGTATACGATGGTAATACTACAGCCACGGTATTAACCAGAACTTTAACCGGAGTATTGGCGGCTGATGCTGCTGATGTAACCTTAACAGGTGGTACCGCAAGCTTTGCCGATGCCAATAAAGGTACAGGTAAAACTGTTACCGGTGTAGGTATGACCATAACAGGTACTAAAGCAGCTAACTATACCTTAGCTTCGGTTGCCACTACAACGGCTGATATTACCGCGAAAGATATTGCAGGTAACTTTACTGCCGATAGCAAGGTTTACGATGGTAATACTACTGCAAATATCCTCACCAGAACCTTAACAGGAGTTCTTGCAGGCGATGTTGCCGATGTTACTTTAACCGGCGGAACAGCAAACTTTGCCAATGCAAACGTAGGTGCCGCTAAAACAGTATCGGCTACTGGCTTAACTTTAACCGGAGCCAAAGCTGCCAACTACAATTTAACAGGTGTGGCTACTACCACAGCTAACATTACGGCTAAAAATATTGCAGGTGCATTTACAGCCGATAATAAAGCTTACGATGGCAACACCACAGCAACTATTTTAACCAGAACATTAACCGGAGTAATTACAGCCGATGTTGCAGATGTTACCCTAACTGGTGGTACTGCAAGTTTTGCAGATGCCAACATCGGTACAGGTAAAACAGTAACATCGGCAGGTATGGTTTTAGCCGGTTCAAAAGCTGCTAACTATAGCCTAACCGGAGTAGCTACTACAACAGCTAACATCGGAGTGAGAAATATCACCGGATCATTCACCGCTGATAATAAAGTTTACGATGGCAATACTACAGCCAATGTACTAACCAGAAGCTTAACTGGCGTTTTAACTGCCGATGTAGCCGATGTTACTTTAACAGGCGGTACAGCAAGTTTTGCTGATGCCAACGTAGCTACCGGTAAAACGGTAACTTCAACGGGTATGGCGCTTACAGGTACAAAAGCAGCTAACTATAGCTTAACAAGCGTAGCTACTACAACTGCAGCCATTACCGCAAAAACAGTTAATGGCAGCATTACTGCAAGTAACAAAGTTTACGATGGCACTACTGCCGCTGGTCTTTTAACCAGAACTTTAACAGGTGTATTGGCCGGAGATGTAGCCGATGTAACCTTAACCGGTGGAACTGCAACCTTTGCCGATAAAAATGTGGGTGCTGCCAAAGTAGTAACCGGAGCAGGCTTACTGTTATCAGGTGCTAAAGCTGCCAATTATACTTTGGCCAGTGTAGCAACTACCACGGCAAACATCAGTGTAAAAGCAATTACGGTTACTGCCGATGCTAAGACAAAAGTTTATGGCGCAGCAGATCCTGCATTAACCTATACATTATCAGCAGGTGCATTAGCCACAGGCGATAATATGACTGGTACATTGAGCAGAGCAACAGGTGAGGTAGTAGGTACTTATGCAATTGCACAAAATACACTTAGTGCTGGTACCAATTATAGCATTACCTACGTACCGGCTAATCTTGAAATTACCAGAAAAGCATTGGTAATTACTGCCGACAATAAAAACAAAAACTTCGGTGCCGCTAACCCTGCACTTACTGCAACTTACAGTGGCTTTGTAGGTACAGAAACTGCAGCAATATTAACCAGTCCGGTAGTGTTAAGTACAACCGCTACAACAACATCATCAGCTGGTAATTACCCAATTACAGCTAGTGGTGCAGCAGCGGCAAACTACAGCATTACTTATGTTGCGGGTACCTTAACCATTAACCCAACTGCGCAAACCATTACGTTTGCCGCATTGCCAAATAAGTTAGATACCGATGGTACCTTTACTTTAACCGCAACAGCAAGCTCAGGTTTACCGGTAACGTATACCAGCAGTAATCCTGCAGTAGCCAGAATCATTAATAATAACCAGGTTGAGATTTTGAAAGCAGGTGTAATCAATATTACTGCCAGTCAGGCCGGAAATGCTGATTACCAGGCTGCAACCAATGTGGTACAGTCGTTTACCGTAATCGAGAACCCGCCACCGGTAATTACCATTACCAGCAACAAAGGTAACAGCATTAGTAAAGGTGAGGTTGCAGTACTTACAGCAAGCGGAGCTTTAACTTATCAATGGTCAAATGCCAACGGTATCCTTAGCGGACAAAACAATGCTTTACTAACGGTTAGGCCATCTCAAACAACCACTTACACAGTTACCGGTTTTAACCAGTACGGTCGTAGCAGCACCAAAACCTTTACCCTCGAGGTAAGGGCCGATTACCAGGTGTTGAATATTATGAACGTAATTACACCTAACGGTGATGGTAAAAACGATACCTGGAAAGTAGAGAATATCGATATGTATCCAAACAATACGGTTAAAGTGTTCGACCGTTCAGGAAAAAGCGTATTCGAAATGAAAGGCTACGATAACAGTTGGGGCGGTACTTTCAGAGGAGCTGTACTGCCAGAGGGTGCTTACTATTTCATCATCGATTTCGGTCCTGGAGTTGGTGTGAGAAAAGGATATATCACCATAGTAGGTCAACAATAAGAGAGATTAACCAGTCATGATCAGTTGAGTGTTCAACCATACAAAACTGATCATGGCTTTGCTAAACGTATAAAGATGAAAACAAAAAGAATTTTGATCACTTGCCTGATGCTTGGCTTCAGCTTGACAACTTTTGCGCAGCTTAACCCAATGGGAAGCATGTACTACCAAAACCTTTACCTAAGCAATCCGGCCATGGCAGGTGTTGAAAAGGGATGGGAACTTAACGCAGGTTACAAAGCGCAGTGGACCTCAATTGAAGGGGCACCCACCATGCAGGCAGTAACGGCAACTTATGGTACCCAAAGTAACAAGGTAGGCGCCGGCTTATCGTTTTACAATGAAAATGCAGGTGTTATTCAGCGTACCAGTTTAAAAGGTACTTATGCCTATCACTTACCACTTAACAACGAATCGAGCTATTTGGATTTTGGTTTATCGGCAGGGATTATGAACGAGTGGATCGACTTCAGTAAAATCAGGGGCGATCAGGGCGATATGTCTTTAACCAACTTTAACCAGCGTAAATTATACTTCGATGGTGATTTCGGAATTGCTTTTCGCAATCAGAATTTAAATATCCAGGCAGCACTACCCAACATGAAACGTTTCTTTAACCGCGATCTTTCCAGAACAGTAGTAGACAGGGCCAGCTATTTTGCTGCGGTAAGCTACAAATTTATTAACCCAAACAAGGTATTAAGTGTAATTGAGCCAAAGTTTACTTACCGCGGTATTGATAACTACCGTGATATTGTTGATTTAGGCTTGAATACCCAATTCTGGACCAACAAACTATTGCTAAGCACCATTTACCATAGTAGTAACAGCGTTTCGGTAGGTGCAGGTACAACCTATCAAAACCAACTGGCTATTTTGGTAATGTACACTACCAACACTTCAGCTTTGCAAAATTACGCCAATGGCGAATTCGAAATAGGCTTGAAATACAATTTTAGATAACAAACCTAAAAATTACCTGGAACGTTTATCCACGATCTGTCCTCTTTTGAAGGGAGCAGGGGGATGATTAAAGCTCAAACTAACAAAATTAGGGCGAGCTTAGCCATCAAATACTTAAGCATGAAATCCTTTTTATCAGAAATCTCACCGATCCTGTCTTTTTTAGATAGGATCGGTTTGCTTTATAAGCTTGCCGAAATAAAAGGCCAAACCTTTCTTCCGGGTTTGAAACTCAGTAACGGAACCTTAATTATCGATATTGATAAGTTACTTTACCCCGGCGATATATTACATGAAGCCGGACACCTGGCTTGTATGCCACCAGCAATCAGGCAGGAAATGAGCGATGATTTAGCACCTTCCGATCTCCATCAGGGGGGCGAGATGATGGCCATTGCATGGTCCTACGCCGCTTGTATTCACCTCAATATCGATCCAATAGTAGTATTTCATAATGATGGATACAAATCAGGTGGGAAATCCATAATTGAAAGTTTTAAGCAAGAAATCCCCATGGGGATCCCGCTTTTGCAATGGTGCGGCATGACTTTCGATAAAATACAAGCCGAAAAGAATCAAACCGAATCCTTTCCTCATATGCAGCGTTGGCTATGTGAGCATCGCCCTGCATAATATGCTTATTTGCCTGCAATCTCGTCCCCCCTTATTGAAGGGGGCAGGGGGATGATGATTGTGGAATAACCAGCCACAGATTCACGGAAAATACGGACGATTGATTGCATTTTTCTTCGCGTTCTCTGTGCTTTTTCTCTGTTTACGCTGTGGTAAAAAAACAGCCACAGATTTACAGATTTGAATGAATAATTGGTGACTTAGTTCCTTTGTGGTTGAACTATAGAACTTCGTGTCCTTTGCGTTTTTATCTCCGCGCACTTTGCGGTTAAAACTGCCACAGATTCACGGAAAATACGGACGATTGATTGCATTTTTCTTCGCGCCCTCTGTGCTTTTCATCTGTTTACGCTGTGGTAAAAAAAATGCCACAGATTTACAGATTTGAATGAAGAATTTGTGCTTTAGTGCCTTTGTGGTTGAACTATATAACTTCGCGTCCTTTGCGTTTTTATCTCCGCGCACTTTGCGGTTAAAACTGCTACGGATCCACGGAATAACACGGAAAATATTTGTGCCTTATTACCTTTGCGGTTAATCTTTAAACCCTGTGCTTTGCGTCCTCTGTGTTTTTTCTCTAAACCCTCTGTGGTAAAAAAATAGCTTTGCGTCCTCCTATGTTTACAAAAGTTTAAATTCGTAAATATAATTGAAGAAAGATGAGAGCGCATTTGTGTCTAAATAACTATCAAGTATATTGTCGCAAAGATTATGCCTCATCTTTTTCCATCTTTTGGAG